>Ga0208901_1000117_pt1 | contig 54683 bp, 50 predicted proteins | sample AntAceMetag02UKF_FD_184764 | JGI IMG/M metagenome (GOLD analysis project Ga0208901, IMG submission 184764) | Saline lake microbial communities from Ace Lake, Antarctica - Antarctic Ace Lake Metagenome 02UKF (SPAdes) (version 2) | ecosystem: Environmental > Aquatic > Non-marine Saline and...
CTTTTCAGGAAAGACCCCGGCAGAAGTCTATTGGGGCGAAGAAGCAGCTGCGATAGCAGCATAAGAGAACGCTAAACTACACACCTTAAATATTACAATATTTGTCCTTGATTTGGGGGCCACTTCACTGGATCGATTTATTTTTCTATTTTGGTCCCTGGTTATGCTTGCTGCAGTTGGCATTGCCGGACACCTTGGTGGGCAACTGGTTTTTGGAGGAAAAAAATAGTTCGTGATTGACCCCCCTCGCCTGTACGTATATTGCCAGGATGGAAGCAGCTGTGAAGGCTGCTCCCACGTATCCATTAATTTTTTATTTGGAAGATTTTTGTATGAAATGGAAACAGTTTCTCACTCCGGTTTCTTCAATAAACGGAGAAGAGGCGCGTAAACTCAGCGCAGAAGCAGCAGCCGGTGAAGTACTTTATCTCGACGTCCGACAGCCTCGTGAATATGAATCAGGCCACCTTCCCGGTTCAATACTCATCCCCGTTGGTGAGCTCGACAAACGACTTAGTGAACTTGATCCCAAACAAGCTACCGTTATCTACTGAGCAATCGGTGGGCGCAGCCGTGTTGCTGCGCAGATGTTGGCTGGAAAAGGATTTACCAGGGTATACAACCTCAGTGGCGGTATAAAGGCCTGGGAAAAAGCCACTGCCATAGGACCTGAAGACCAAGGGATGGCATTGTTCACCGGTAAGGAAAGTCCCGAAGACTCCATTATCGTGGCCTATGGTCTTGAAGAGGGACTCCGTGAATTTTATCTGACCATGCAGGAGAGAACTACGGATACTGAGGCCAGTGTCCTTTTTGCAAAACTTGCGGAGATTGAGTTTCTGCACCAGGAACGCTTACTTGTATTGTACCAGACAATAACAGGCAAAGAGACCACCATGGAAACCTTTGCCGATACAACCGTATCTCCTGCCCTTGAGGGCGGCATGACAACGGAAGAGTATCTTGCGCGTTTTCATCCAGACCTTGACTCAGTGACCGATATACTTTCTTTAGCCATGTCCATTGAAGCACAGGCCCTTGATCTCTACCAAAGAGCTGCCAGCCAGGCAACGGATACACAATCCCAGGAAGCACTCCAACAGATTGCCAACGAAGAACGAGCACACCTGCAGCATCTTGCTGAGCTTATGGATAAAAAGGCAGCTTAAGGAAAACATATGGCAGTAAAACAACTGGTTCTAATTGGTGGTGGTCATGCCCACATGGTCACCCTTGCAAAACTGCGCTCATTTATCAAGCAAGGATACGAAGTGAGCGTCATCCAGCCTTCTGATTACCACTACTATTCCGGTATGGGCCCAGGAATGCTGGGTGGCACCTATGCTCCCGATGACATCCGCTTTCATACTCGAAAGGTGGTGGAAGATCAGGGGGCGCGATTTATCCGTGATAAGGCTCGCCTGATAGACCCGGAACGCCAGATCGTTCTGCTGGAAAATTCCGACGAAGAGATCCCCTACGATGTGCTTTCCTGCAATGCGGGTTCCTATGTGCCCCGGGATGGCATTGCAGAAGATGAATCTGTATTTACTGCAAAACCCATTGAAAGACTTTTACAGGCCCGGCAGGAAATTATTAGACGGGGCAAAACGGACCCCTTGGAAATAGCAATTGTTGGTGGCGGGCCATCTTCCCTTGAAATTGCGGGAAATATTTGGCAGCTAGCTAAGCAACAGAAACTCCACCCCCTTACCATCCGCATTTTTGCAGGCCGCAAACTCCTTGCCCAGGTACCGGACAAAATCGGCTTCCTGGCCCATAAAATTTTCAAAAAAAGAGGGATCGAAATCATCGAAGGTTCCTACGTAAAAGAGATGGGGAAGGGAAAAGTCCTACTTGAAAATGGCAACTCCTATAAGGCGGATCTGCTTTTTCCTGCCGTGGGCGTAAAACCCTCTACAATATTTGCCGATTCTGGCCTACCCACTGGGCCAGATGGCGGTCTCCTTGTCAACGAGCAGCTGCAGTCAGACACGTATCCGAACATTTTCGGAGGTGGCGACTGCATCTGTTTTAAGCCGAGCCCACTCAACAAAGTTGGCGTCTATGCAGTGCGACAAAACCCTGTCCTTTACCATAACTTGATGGCAACACTGGATGGCACTGAGTTGCAATCCTTTAGTCCTGGCGGCGACTATCTGCTCATCTATAATCTGGGTGATAATATAGGGATCTTCTGCAAGTGGTTTATTATCTTTTCCGGAAAATTTGCCTTTTGGCTCAAGGATTCCATTGATCGGAAATTTATCGAAAAATTCCAGGAAACTCAAAAGGAGAGCCATTAAATGGAACGTCTATTTTTCAGCCTCGGAGCACTACTGGCAGCCATCGCTGTGGCAGCAGGAGCCTACGGAGCACATGGCGGTGAATCGGCACTGAGCGCAGAACAGGCTCGTTGGATGGCCAAGGCAGCGAGGTATCAGATGTACCATGGTTTGGGCTTACTCGCCGTGGCATGGGCATACAGTTACTGGCCAGAAGGTGCTTTCTTCTTTAAGATTGCAGGGAGCCTGTTTGTAGTTGGGACAATCTGTTTTTCAGGCAGCCTCTATATGATGACCTTCACAGGTATCAACCTTGGCTATCTTACGCCATTTGGAGGCATTTCCTTTATGCTCGGCTGGCTGGCACTGGCGATGGGAGCCTGGCGTAGCTAATAGATGTTTTTTCCTCAAAGGAAGCAAAAATTGAGAGGATCAATATTTTAATGCAAGGCACTCTAGGATAAGGTAGGCTTGCTACGAAGATAGGGAGTGGCTGCTCCAAAAAGGTGATCGCAGGATTCCAAGACAGGACAAATAGGAATAGAAATACAGTGCCCATGGGCATAGCCTTATGAAGAAACTCCTCTCCTGCTTCTATCCTCTATTTATCTGTTTTATTGGAACACTCTTTCTTTCTGGATGTTTTTATCAAGTCCCCTCCCCCCTGCAAAAGACGCCCCCTCTCCCCCCTGAACAGTGGGTAAACAGTCATCTTCGCCAACCCGTTTCAGGCATATGGCTCCCCCTTGAAAATCGAGACCTTCTCCTGAAACTTATTGAAGAGGGCTTGCAAAATAATTCGCAATTACACGTTCAAGCCGCTCGGGTTGAAGCTGCACTCCAGAACAGTATCATAGCAGGTGCCGATGCCAGCCCTGAAATGTCCGCTTTCTTACGGGGCGGGAGACAACGCAGCAGTCAAACAACTCGTGACAGTTTTGCCCTGGGCTTAGATTTCAGCTGGGAACTGGACCTCTTAGGCAAGCTCGATGATCGTGAGCAGGCAGCCCTCTTTGACGCGGCCATAAGTATTGAAACCTGGCGAGAAAAACGGCTACTTCTGGTAGCAGAAATCAGCGGCCAGTGGTTTGAACTGCTGGAAAATTACCAGCAGTTGGCACTCATTCAAAAACGAGAACATAATCTCAAAAACAACCTGCTGATCATTGAGGAAGGCTACGAAATGGGCCTCAGTCAATCCCTTGATCTCCACCTGGCCAGAGCCGATTTCTCAGCCATTGGAGCAAAGGTCATAGCAAGAAAAAGGGAAATGCGAAAGCAGACCAGAAAAATGGAATATCTGCTTGGACGCTACCCAAAATCAGAACTGCTCGCCGCCGGAATGTTGCCCCGGGAAATGGCCGCGATTCCAGCTGGCATACCAGCAGATATCCTTAACCGACGCCCGGATATCCTGGCTGCCGGCCACACCCTGGCCGCAGCCAATTTACGAGTAGCGGAAGCCTACAAAAATCGTTTCCCAAGTCTCAGGCTCACGGGAAGTTACGGGAGCAGCACGGATGAGCTCAATCAGTTGATCAGCGCAGAATCTGTGCTCTGGTCACTCTTTGCAGGCCTCACGACCCCTCTACTCAATGGAGGGAGGTTACAAGCTGTCCAGGGAAGAAGTATGGCGCGATCCCGTGAAACAGCAGCACTCTATACCGACACAGTACTTTCAGCCTTTGTGGAGGTTGAAGACAGTCTGGAGGCTGAGCAGCGTCTGGCTGAACAGCAAACACTTGTTGAGCAGGCGGCAAAAGACTCCGTGCAGGCCAACAACCTTGCCTTTGAACAGTATCAGAACGGCCTGGTAAACTATGTCACGGTCCTTGAATCTGAACGCCGTGCATTTGATGCCCAAAGTACCGTACTTGCCATATACAACGAACGCATACAGAACCGTATTCGACTCTTTCTGGCCCTTGGCGGAGATTTTTCGCAAACGCAAAACGAGCCTCCCTTCCCCCATCTACCATAAATCCCCATGTCTGAGACGCCCACAAAAAAATCGTTTTTCAAGAGAAGCCTTTCCGTGCTGCTCCCCCTTGCTATTTTACTGATAGCCGTTGGGGTTAGCCGTTACTTTTTCCTAAATCCACCCGAAGAAAAAAAGAGACGCGCCCCAAAAAGGCCCGTCATCAGTGTGGAGACCCTCGCTCTTGCTCCCCAGCAGTATCAGGTAACAATCCATGGCTTTGGTACTGTTCAACCCGGGAGTGAAGGTTCCGTGGTCAGCCAGATAAAAGGTGTTGTGACACAGCTTGGTGAGAATGTGCAGGCCGGTTCTTTTTTCAAAAAAGACGAACTACTTTTCCAGATAGATGATCGCGACTATCTGGCAGCCCTTAAAGTTACCGAAGCCTCTCTCAGTGAAGCCAAGGCAAAGCTGGTTGAAGAACAGGCACGCTCCAGTCAGGCCCTTTTGAACTGGGAGCGGCTTGGTAAAGGGGCTCCGGCTGGGGATCTTGTGCTACGCAAACCCTATCTGCTGACAAGCCAGGCCATGGTTCTCAGTGCTGAGGCAAAAAAAGAGCAGGCCCAACTCGCACTTGAACGAACCCGCATCACAGCCCCCTATGATGGTCGAGTACTTTCTAAAGATGTGGATATTGGACAGTTTGTCGGGGCTGGTAGCAAGCTGGCAGATATCTATGCAACCCAGAACATTGAAGTTCGGGTGCCACTCAATCACAGGCAGCAGGGGCTGCTTGAGCTTTCGGAACAGTCACCGCAATCCGAGGCCACGGTGGAAATCAACAGTGGCCAGGGAGTCACCGAAGAAAAATGGCTGGGACAGATATCACGAACGGAGGCAATCCTTGATAAGATGAACCAACAACTGGTCGTTGTTATTCGTCTGACCGGAAGCTCAAATCAGCAAGGCGGCCTGAAGCAACTCCCCAAAATTGGCCAATTCGTCCGAGTCAGCATTCCAGGCAAGCGTTTTGATAAGGTGTTCCTTATTCCATCCCATACCCTCTATACCAACAATGAGGTCATTATCTTAACAAACGGCCACCTCACAAGACGTCAGGTCTCCGTGGTCAGCCGAGGCAAAGAGAATGCAGTTATTGCCTCCGGGCTGCAGCCAGGTGAACAACTTGTAACCACTCCCCTTGGCGCAATAACCAGTGGCACTGAAGCTGTGCAAGCAGGGCAGAAGCGTAAGCGCAAAATGAGAGAGCAGTAATGCATAAGCTTATCGAATGGTTTGTAAGAAATCATGTGGCTGCCAACCTGTTGATGATCCTTATCATTTTTCTGGGATTGCGTGCCGCATTCTTCGCTATTCCCCTTGAGGTCTTCCCTGCCTTTGAGCTTGATATCGTCAACATTCAAGTTTCCCTTCCAGGAGCCACTCCCGAAGAAGCCGAAGAGAGCCTGGCCGTTCGAGTGGAAGAGGCGGTGTATGATCTAGAAGGCATTGAACAGCTGATCTCCCGCTCATCCGAGGGGGGGGCCACAGTCTCGGTGGAAGTAGACGGACTCTATGATTTACGTGAAGTATTAAGTGATATCAAAACACGGGTGGATGCCATTAACACCTTCCCGGCTGATGCGGAGCGGCCCCTTGTAAGCCAAGCCCAGCGGAAGCGTGAAGTAATCAGTGTAGTGTTGTCAGGCAAGATAAACAATAAAGAGCTGCGCGGACTTGGTACCAAAATTCGGGATGAACTCCTTTTGCTTCCAGGCATTACTCAAGTTTTTTTAGAGTCGGCCGCACCCTTTGAAATTTCCATAGAGATTTCTGAACAGACCTTACGCCGTTACAACCTGACCATGGCCCAAATTGCAGGCGCAGTAAAACTGAGCTCTGTTGATCTCTCCGGTGGTGTCATTAAAACCCAAGGTGGAGAAATCCTGCTCCGTTCCAAAGGCCAGGCGTACTCCACCGAAGAATTTGCAGCCATTCCCATTCGGAGTTCCAATGATGGTACCCGCCTCCTGCTTGGTGATATAGCAGTTATAAAAGACGGTTTTGATCAGACCCCCATCAAGGTCCGTTTTAACAAACAAAATGCGATGCTGATCGAGATCTACCGAATAGGTGAACAAAATGCCATTCAGGTGGCTAAGGCCGTCAAAAGCTATATCGAGAAAAAACGCGAAAGCCTACCAGATGGTGTTTACATCAACTACTGGAAAGATCGTTCCCGTATTGTAAAAGCCAGGCTCCAGACGCTTACCAACAGTGCCCTGCAGGGCGGGGTTCTGGTGGCATTGCTGCTTTCCCTCTTTCTTCGGCCAGCCATTGCCTTCTGGGTCTGTGTCGGAATTCCGGTCAGTTTTCTTGGCGGGCTCTGGATCATGCCCTATCAGGGAGTTACACTCAACCTTATCTCGCTCTTTGCCTTTATCACGGTCCTCGGTATTCTGGTGGATGATGCCATTGTCACCGGAGAAAACATATACACTCACCTCCAGAAGGGAACAGATCCCCTTGAGGCTGCAATAACAGGCACCAAAGAAGTGTCCATCCCGGTCACATTTGGCGTGCTAACTACCATGGCTGCCTTTTATCCCTTGACCATGATCGAAGGTGTCCGGGGACAGATCTTTGCCCAGATACCAGCTATTGTGATTCCTGTGCTTTTTTTCTCCCTTGTCGAATCAAAGCTGATCCTACCCGCCCATTTAAAACATCTGAAACGACAGACCGACGCTGATATCGGGCTTTTATCCAGAGTTCAGCGAAGAATAGCCAACGGGTTTGAACATGCGATCCTTCGTTTTTATCGCCCCTTTCTTGAACGCTGTCTGCGAAACCCACTAACCACCCTTGCCGTGGCCACTGCTATTCTGATGATCGTCTTTTCTGTGGTATTTAGTGGCTGGACACGCTTTGTCTTTTTCCCCAAGGTGCCCAGCGAAACGGTGCGCCTCAAACTCACCATGCCTGCAGGCACCGCCTTTCACATAACGGACAGTGCCATTGAACATATTGTTGCAAAGGCCGGAAAGCTCCAGGAAAAATACCGCGATCCTGAAAGCGGCAGAAGTGTAATCAAAAATATCCTTTCCACCACCGGTTCTGCCGGCGGTACATCCTCCGGTCAGCCCAATAAAGGCAGAGTACTAATGGAACTGGAGCCCCCTGAAACACGGGTTATTGCCATCAAAAGTACAGATCTGGTCAAAGAGTGGAGGAAAATGATCGGCTCCATTGCCGGTATGGAAAGCCTGACCATGCGGGCCGAGATCGGAAGAGGTGGCTCCCCCATCGATGTCCAGCTTACCGGACAGGACTTTGGAGAGCTAAAACAGGTGGCAGTCGCAGTCAAACAAAAATTCTCCGAGTTTCCGGCAGTGTTTGATATTGAAGACTCCCTCTCCCGTGGTAAACAGGAGTTACAGCTCCAGATAAAACCAGAAGCCCAGGCCCTTGGCTTAAACCTGACAGATCTTGCCATACAGGTGAGGCAAGCCTTTTTCGGCTACGAAGTGCAACGTATCTTACGAGGGCGTGACGATGTCCGAGTCTATATTCGCTACCCAGAAGACGAACGGAATTCCCTCTACAACCTTGACTCCATGCTTATCCGCACAGCAGAAGGCGCAGAAGTTCCTTTTATTGAAGTGGCGGATCTGGTGGCCAGCCAGAGTCCATCACGGATTACCCGTATCGACCAACGCAGATCACTCAATATTACTGCAGATCTTGATAAACAGAATGCCAATATTGAGGCACTGAAACGGGAAATCAGCCAGTTTATGGATGAGTTGCTTTTACGTTTTCCAAGCATCCGCTACTCCATTGAAGGGGAAGCCAAAGAACAACGACAATCCTTCCAGGGCCTGAAAGCTGGTCTGGCCCTCGTTCTCTTTGTCATCTACGCACTTTTGGCAATTCCTTTTCGTTCCTATTCCCACCCGCTTATTGTTATGTCCATGATTCCATTTGGTGCAGTTGGGGCAGTGGCTGGTCACTGGCTTATGGGAAAACCCCTAACCATTATGAGCCTTATGGGCATGCTGGCACTCACTGGTGTTGTTGTCAATGACAGCCTGGTACTTGTGGACTTTATCAACCGTAAACGGCAGGAAGGTGTGGAGTTGTTTGTGGCGGTGAGTCAAGCAGGAGTAGCACGTTTTCGAGCGGTTATACTCACGTCGCTAACCACATTTGCAGGCCTTGCCCCGCTGATCTTTGAAAAATCAACCCAGGCTCAATTTTTGATTCCCATGGCCATTTCCCTTGGCTTTGGAATTTTGTTTGCGACTATTTGCACCCTGATCCTGCTCCCGATCAACTACCTGCTCTTTATCAGAACCGGGCAGAGTGTAAAGCGGATGTTTAGCTCACACACCTGAGACTTTTGTGCCCGATAAGCATCCAAAGACAAGAGAGTATCACCGCATGGCCAGAAATATGATGGATTGTGAAAGAAACAATACAGCGATGACTTATTCTCTTTAAATACCAGTCATTAACGATTGAGCTCAATGGTTACGATTTCTGCAATATTGTTTTCTTCCATTTTTGTTGACAGATTTTCCTCTTCGTGTAAATAGTTGTCCAGTTAACAATTAACGGGGAAACTAATGAACTCATGTGACCAGGAATCCATCGGTCGGTTGCTCTATTTGACAACCCAGACCATGACCTTCCATTCAGAAAGGGCTTTGAAGCCTTTTTCTTTGACAGTTGAGCAGATGATCCTACTCAAAAACATTGCTGAAAATGATGGGCTTTCCCAGAATCAGCTTTGTGTAATTGTGGAAAAAAGTGCTGCCAATGTAACGAGAATCTTGGATCGTCTTGAAAAAAAGGCTTTTCTTAGAAGAGAAAGGAACCCGGCAGATCGACGTTCCATTCTTCTATTCCTTACTGACCAGGGAAAGAAACTGGTGAAAGAGGTAGCAGTGCTATTTGAATCATTTTCAGAGCAGCTTGTCATGGATATTTCCAGTCAAGAGCAGGTTTTGTTTTCTCAGCTTCTGCATAAAATCCAAAATAATCTGACCACTCTCACAGATACATCCTTCACTTAATATTTTTTTTAAAAGGTATCCCATGCGATTTTTCATTACTTTTCTTTTTCTTTTTCCCCTTGTTGCTCCCCTTCATGCCCAGGAACAGCCACCGGCCTCAGTGGTTATAACAAAAGTGACCAAGGAAAAAGTATCCCAGACCCAATCGGTCATCGGTATTCTTTACTATGACCGTATCAGTGAAGTTTCCACGGAGGTCATAGGTCTTGTTCAGGAAGTCCTGGTTCAGGAAGGAAACCAAGTTAAGCAAGGTGATATTCTTGTACAACTCGACACAGAGATGCTTGACAATGAAATTTCTTTAAAAAAGACGCACATTGCCCAAAATGATCTCCTGCTGCAAAACACTGAGAAAAACTTCAGAAGGTTAGAAACCCTCTACAATGAATCCGGGGTGAGTGAAAAAGATTTCGATGATTCTTTCTTTACCTTTCAGAATGCTCAACTGGAGAAACAGGCAGGCCAAGAAGAGCTGGCCAGTCTGCTCTTAAGAAAGAAACGAAGCATAATCCGTGCCCCGTTTGACGGAATCGTTCTCACAAAAGATGTGGATACCGGAGCCTGGGTGCAGCAGGGCAAGCAGCTGGTCTCCATCGGTTCCACTGCAGACCTCTTTGTCCGTGCGCCCATTGGCGAGAGTCTGCTGCGTTATTTCAAAAAAGGCCAGCCAGTGTCCGTTACCCTCAATGCCTTTGAGCAGAAGGTGCAAGGAGTGGCTGAGGGTATTGACCCTGTTGCTGATGTACAAACCAAAACGATTTTTGTGAAGATCAGAATTCCCGCCCAAAAAATTGTTGCAGCCAATATGTCTGCCACAGTGCATCTCCCTGCAAGTTCAGAAAAGGAACTCAGTATTATTCCTCGAGCCGCTTTGATTAAATTTCAAGGGAAAGACTTTGTCTATAGCATAAAAGATAACAAGGCCTCCATTATTCCCGTTCATATCGTTTCATTTATGGGAGAAAAGGTTGGGGTGGACAGCCCGCACATCGTTAAGGGAATGACGATAGTAATTGAAGGCAACGAACGTCTTCGACCGGATCAGCCGGTTCGGGTGACAGGAGAGAAGTAATGGATCTGATAAAATACTCTTTGGAAAAGCCAGTGTCGGTCACCGTTGGTGTGATACTGATATTGGTATTTGGGATCATCGGTCTCATAAAACTCCCGGTTCAACTCACTCCAGATGTGGAGACGCCGCAGATTACGGTGAAAACAACCTGGGGAGGAGCGACGCCCTATGAAATAGAAAAAGAGGTTGTGGAACAACAGGAGGAAGTTCTGAAAGGGTTGCAAGGGCTGACCAAGATGGAAAGTGCCAGCTATAATGGTTATGGTGAAATCACCCTATCCTTTGAGCTAAAGACCTCTCTTGACGATGCTTTGCTCCGCGTTTCAAATAAGATCAACGAAATCTCAAATTACCCGGAAAATGTGAATCGCCCGGTGATCGAGTCATCCGGCGCTAATGCCTCCCCGGTCATTTGGATGATGCTCAAACCGCTGGAAGAGAATACTGAAAAAATTGGCCATTACCGCAGCTATTTTGAGGACAATGTACGGCAATATCTTGAACGAGTGAAAGGGGTTGGTTCTCTCTTTATTTTTGGCGGCACTCTCTCTGAACTCCACATCACCCTTGATATGGACAAGATGGCCAGCCATAATGTTTCAATCAACCAGGTCATTGGAGCGGTGCGAAATGCAAATCAGACCAATTCGGCAGGAGTATTGGGGATTGGCCGGAAAAATTATCGAATCCGTACCCTTGGACAGTTTCAGAGCCCGGCTGACGCCCTTGAGGTGGTTGTCTTTGATGATGGTATCAAGCGCGTCTACCTCAGTGATATTGCAGAGGTGGATAATGACTATGCCAAGGAATCCATAGCTGTTTTACACAGTGGTGAACCGGTGATAGTAGTTGGTGTAAGAAAGGAGCCTGGTACCAATGTCCTGGCTATGACCGATCGCCTGGAAAAACAGGTGCAGCACCTTAACGATACCCTTCTTGCAGAACAGGGGCTCTACATTGACTGGGTCTATGATCAGCGTCCCTATATTAATACCGCCATCAATCTGGTGAAAAAAAATGTGGCAATTGGTGGAATGCTTGCCGTCTGTGTTCTACTCATCTTCCTTCGCAGTGTTCGCTCCACCCTGACCACTGCAGTGGCCATTCCTATTTCTGCAATTGGTACGTTCATCTTTCTCTGGATTACCGGGCGAAACCTCAATGTAGTGTCCCTTGCCGGAATTTCTTTTGCCGTTGGTATGCTGGTAGATAATTCCATTGTTGTCCTTGAAAACATAGATCGCCATCGAAAGATGGGAAAGTCCGCCTATAACGCTTCATGGGAAGGGACCCGAGAGGTGTGGGGTGCGGTTTTTGCCTCCACGGCCACCACAGTTGCTGTTTTTCTTCCCATTATCTTTATGCAGGAGGAGGCGGGGCAGCTTTTTCGTGATATTGCAATCGCCATCACCTTTTCCATTCTCATTAGTCTTTTTGTCTCTGTCTCTGTTATTCCAACGCTCTCCTATCAGCTTTACAAGAACAGAAAATCAAAGCCTGAAAACAGGCTCCAAAAAAGTGTCGCTGGCCCATTTTTTATGGGAATTATCATGGGCTTTTCGGGGTTTTGTTTGAAAAATGTTTTTACCCGGCTACTGACCGTCGCCTTTTTTACCTCTTTTTCAATAGGGCTTATTTTCCTGCTTATGCCCAAGGCCGAATATTTGCCCCAGGGGAATCGAAACTTGATCTTAAACATTCTCATTCCTCCACCTGGATATTCGGTGGAAAAATTGCAGGAGCTGGGAACGTATATCTATAAAGAGGCAGAGCCCTATTTTAAAGAAGATGGAAAAGACGGTATTCCGCAATTAAAGGATATGTTCTTTGTGGGAGCGGATCGTTTCACCCTCTTTGGCGGTATCTCAACTCACGAAACACGGGCTTCCGAAATGATGCCCCTTTTTACCCGCATCATGCATACCATCCCTGGCGTTTTCGGGGTGAGTCTCCAAGCTGGAATTTTTGAAAACGGGATCGGCAAGGGACGAACCGTGGACGTGAATATCGCCGGAGAAGATATTGATCAGATTGTAAGTGCAGGCAGGACACTTTTTGGCACCATTAGCGCAAAAATCCCCAACTCCCAGGTACGTCCGGTTCCCTCCCTGGAGACCAGTTATCCTGAAATTCAGGTCCTTCCAAATAAGGAAAAACTGGCCGCCAGCAATATGACAGGAAAGGACCTTGGAACCTATGTCGATATTCTTATGGATGGTCGTAAAATAGATGATTACCGCCCTGAGGGAAGTAAACAGAAAGATTTGGTGATCACCGGCAGTAAAACAAGCTTCTCTTCACCTGAAAATATTCTAAAAGCGTCCATTGTGAACGGGCAGGGAAGCCTTATTCGAGTAGGTGATGTGGCTGGCCTTGCTTACAGTCAGGGAATGCCCCAAATAAACCATCTGGAGCGCAAACGTACCATTACCCTGCAGGTCACTCCACCCAAGGATGTGGCACTGCAAACGGCCATGGACATTATTGGAAACGAAGTGGTGGGTCCCTTAAAGGCTGGTGGCAAACTTCCCGGCGTTGAGGTTACCATTGGCGGAAATGCCGATAAACTTGCTGAGGCCGGTCAGGCATTGCAATGGAACCTGCTCCTCGCTCTTCTCATTACCTACCTGCTCATGGCAGCTCTGTTTGAAAACTTTGTTTATCCGTTGATTATCATGTTTTCAATCCCGCTGGCGGCGGCTGGCGGTTTTCTGGGTCTGCAGGCGGTAAATATCCTTATCGCTCCTCAGGGTTTTGATATTCTGGCCATGCTCGGTTTTATCATTTTAGTGGGTACTGTGGTGAACAATGCCATTCTCATTGTTCATCAATCCTTGAACAATGTACGTTACAACGGTCTGCAGGGAACTCAGGCAATTTCTGAAGCAGTACGTACCAGAATTCGGCCCATATTCATGAGTGCCACCAGCTCTGTACTTGCCATGTCGCCCATGGTGCTTTCCACGGGGTCCGGGTCAGAACTCTATCGAGGACTAGGTTCCATCCTTCTCGGAGGGCTGGCTCTGTCCACCCTCCTGACCCTTTTTGTTATCCCAGCCCTACTCGCCTTTGTTATAAAATTTGAAAGGAGTCGTACCAATGAAACAAGTTAGCTTCCTCTTCCTTCTTCTCCTTTTGTTTGTGCCTTTTTCCTGGGCCATTGATCTTGCAGAGATGCAGGAAGGTGCGACCCAGAGTCGGGAGATCATAAAACGCTACCAGACCACTCTTGAAAAAAGCGGCCTGGAAGTAGCACGCATCAGAAGTGCTTATTATCCTTCCGTGAATATCGGTTACCAGGCCAATAACCTGGATGAAGCGGCCAGATTTGAACACCGTCAGAATAGTTCCATCTATGCCGCTGCAAGTATGAATATCTTTGCCGGTTTCAAGGATCGCTATTCCATAGAATCTGCACAGGTCATGCAAAAGGTTGACGGCTATCGACTAAAAGGAATTGAGCAGGATATTCAACTGAATGTGGCCCTGCGTTACCTCAGCGTATATGAACGTCTTGCTAATCTCACAGTGGCTGAGGATGGCTTGAAAACGCTGAAGAGACTCTACCAGGACGGGCAAAAACGACTGCAGGTAGGCCTCATTGGTAAAAATGAGCTGTTAAAGATCAAAGTGGATCTTGATAACGCTGACATTACACGGAAAAAAGGACAGGCCGACTTGGATAAAAGCGTCCAATTGCTAGGCCGGGAAATCAACCGTCCCATCGACCTCAGCGAATTGAACTTTGAAGATTTTTCCACCCTTCCAGTCCTTGAAGAACAGGATGTATATCAGGAAAAAATGCTCAGGAACCGTTCTGAGTTAAAAGCCTTAACCGGTCTCGCTGAATCTGCCTCCATGCTTGTGAAAGCAGAACAAAGTGCATATTACCCACGGCTGGATCTGGTAGGCAGCTATTCTCGCTATGACGATGATTTCATTAATGGCAATGGGGATAACAGTGCTGAGGAACTGCGGGCGCAGATGGTGCTTTCTTTAAATGTCTTTGACGGTTTCTCAAGGGAATCATCCATCAGTAAAGGTAAACTCTCGGTCCGGGAGATCCAATATGACACAGAAGAGTTAAAAAACAGCCTTACCACTGAACTTGGCAATCTCTTTATTGATTATCGGGTGAGCACTGAAAATGTGGAGGTGGCAAAGGAAGACATTCGTCATGCCGAAGAAAACCTACGTATTACCCAACTCAAATACAAGCAGGGACTACAGCGAGAATCCGAGCTGCTAGATGCTGTGACCAATCTCTCTAGATCACGATATAATGAGGTGGCCGTTATCAGAGCTGTTTTTGAAAACGCATTTCGCGCCACCAGAATGGTGGAAGAATTTCGTTTTCAGAGCAGTACTCCCTGATTCAGTTATTGGCTAGAGACATGACTTTATTCTCTCCACGGGCTTGAAGATCTGTCTGGTTGACGATCACAAAAAAATTCCGCCTATCGAACCGAGGCTCGATAGGCGGGAAATTGAAGAAAAAGTGGGCTTTGTTCCCCCGGTGAAACTTATTTTGTTGCTGCTGTTACCTTTGCAGGAGTTTTATTTACATATTTAAAGAAAACTGGGAAGGCGACGAAAAAGGCAACACAGAGCAGATACTCAATACCTTTGATGTGTGTGTAGTAATCAACCAGAGTATGCAGAGGTTTTACCATTCCGATTGCGACCATATATTGTCCTGCGAGTTCACTTACTGACCAACCTACTGATGAAAGTGCGCTTGTAAGAGCTGCTCCAACCCAAAGACACATTACTGAACCGACTGCTAATATTATTCTTGATCCTGTTTTCGAAGTATTTTCTTTCATTGTCTTATCCGTATTAAATTTGAGTATTCTTTGAATTTTATTAGCCAACAACTGCGGTCAAGTATCCTTTAACTACATTCATAGGTCCCATACTCATCATTGCACTGGCGATACAGGCAAAGCCCCAGATTCCAACAAGAGCAGCCATGGTCATTCCTGCGCCGAGAGCAAATTTTGAAGTTTCGTATCCGGCTTCAACTTGAGTATTAGTAGTTGTATTTGTGGTAGTAGTCATGGTGTCCTCCATATAGGGTTGATTGTGCTTATTTTCTAGTTTCTATGCTTTCTATATAGCATCAACCGTGCCACTTTATGCATTTTCGGTAGAGCTCTCTGCGCACAGCAGGTATGTCACCGTACATACAACAAAAAACACAACACAGCGGTTTAAATAGTCCCGCGACACTTGTGCAGTTATGGAATGAGGCAGAGAACGCTTGTGTGGCATCCAAGCAAGAAAGTGTAGTTTTGCTCCAACAGATATGTCGCAAGTTTTTCGGATAGGTGTAGCAATGAAACAGGAATAAAGGAGGTGCTCATTAAAAGGCTGCTTGTCGTGTGACATCAGGGCAGCCCCCTAATTAATTCGGTCCCATCGCCAGACATTCAAAATAATTTTCTGATCTTGTTTTTAGCTTTAAAGCCCTCTCGTAGGGCAGGTATGTCTTGTGAGGATACGTTGGATGGTGCTGCTGGATGTGTGCTTTACGGAAGCCAGTCGGTGATACTACAATGACACGTCGACTTGAATAATCATCAAGCCTGAGTTCTTTCCTTTGAAATTACCAGTAGATTATCCTGTTGAGAAAGACAATAGTCAACATCAGGATTTGAGATAAACTCACCTGTACTGCCCTTCCGGATGCCTACGACTGTGGTATTGAATTCTGTTTTCATCGCAACAAACACATCGAGAAATTTCAAGTTGACCATCTCTTCAGGGACCGGCATAGAATAAAAGTCATTGCCGAAACGACTACTGAGAAGTTCGGATATCACTTTGCTTATGCCATGGTCACTGGCAGCACTTGCTATCAGGTTGCTGCTCAGTTCGCTACCGACAATGATTTCATCGGCATTGGCCCTCAGGCAATGTTGTTCATTTGCCGTATCAACCAGTTCTACCACTGTATAGACATCGGGATTCATACTTTCTATGGTGAGAGTAGACAGTACCACCTTCGCATCTCTTGCCGTTGTCTCCACTGAATCATCGCCAAGTATCACAACAGTACGTGCTTTTAGCAGGTTGGCCTTTACCAGTGTTTCCTCGTTTATGGTTCCTCGCACGAAAAAAAGGTTGTTGTCATCAATTGGTTTTTCTTCAATATCGGCAATCAGGACAAGAGGGATGTCGCAAGTCTGGGCATCAGCCCGCAGTTCTTTTATAATGGCCCGGGCCCGATGATTCCATTCGCAGATAATGATATGACTGTCGACCGTTGATGCTAACATTCCCCTGTCCTCCTTCATTCGTTTACGTATTAGTAGCGTTGCAAGACTGGCGCTCAACATTCCAAGGAGGCCGATACCAAAAAACATGATGAGTACAGCCAGGATTCTTCCACCCACTGTACTTGGTGAAATATCACCATAACCGACGGTGGTAAGCGTGACAATGCTCCACCAGACACCACTGCTAAAAGAAAGGTTCGGCTCAAAAAGTGCGATCAAAGCACCGCTGCTTAATACAATGATCAGAATGACAACCAGCAGGTTTATTACATTTTCCCGTTGGAGGAACTGAAGGAGCTGTTTCCATTTTCTGTTCATGGTTCCAGCTTTCTGTGGATAGTTTTACGGTTGATGCCAAGGAGTGATGCTGCTTTTTGTTTATTGCCCTTACACTTGTCCAAGACATACTTGATATAGTTGATTTCTATTTCAGCAAGGGGTACGACCTCACCAAATGAAAACTGTTCCTTCTCATGGCAGACAGCTAGCATCTCTTCTGGTAAATCCCCAAGGGATATTTTCCCTTCTTCTGCCAGAAAGGCACATCGCTCAATAACGTTTTCAAGCTCCCGAATATTGCCGGGCCATGGGTAGTCGAGGAAGAAACGCATGACCTCTCTTCCCAGTTCTGCTTTTATGCCATTGTGTTCATGTCGAGCCAAGAACTCGTGAACCAGCAGCGGAATATCTTCGCGTCGTTCCCGTAGAGGCGGAACTTCAATTTTGAAAATATTCAGCCTGTAATAGAGGTCTTCGCGAAAGTTGCCAGCAGCGACTTCTGCTTTTAGATTTTTGTTTGTTGCAGCGATAACCCGTGCGTCAAAGGAGACAGACCTTGTTGCGCCTACGGGTTTTATTTGTCGTTCCTGCAGGGCCCGTAATATCTTGGCCTGGATAGCCGTGTTCATTTCACCAATTTCATCTAACAGGAGCGTGCCGTCTGCGGCTTCTGCGAACAAACCTTTTTTATCGGAGTGTGCATCTGTGAAGGCACCTTTGACATGTCCGAATAACTCACTCTCCAAAAGGCCTTCAGGGATTGCAGCACAGTTTACCGGAATAAAAGGTTTATCCTCTCGAATGGATGTATGATGAATGGCCCTGGCGATGAGTTCCTTACCGGTTCCGGTATCTCCTTCCAATAAAATATTGCCAGAAGAATTCGCTATTTTTTCTATAAAACTGAAGAGCTTACGCATCGAATTACTTTTGCCGATCAGCTTATGCAGGCTATACTGACTTTTGTTTATCTGTTCCAGTTGCTCTATCTTTTGGCGCAGGGTCAGCTCGTTGGCTGCCTTTCTGACAGCAATAAGAAGTTGTTCGAGCTTAAAAGGTTTAATGATATAATCGTAAGCCCCTCGGTTAATTAAGTGAATGGCGTCATCAATATCCCCGAAAGCTGTTATCAAAATAACAAATGGCTTTATCGCTTCTCTCTTGTTGATTTCCTCAAGAAGAGTGATTCCGTCCATAACCGGCATTTTTAAATCTGAAATAACGATGGGGAAGAGCGTTTCCTCAAGTCTCTCCAGCGCCTCTTTGCCATTTGCCGCCAGAGTTACAGCATAGCCTTTTTCAAAGAGAACCTCCTGGATGAACTCGCGCATGTCCTGATCATCTTCAACCACAAGAATATTGATTTTGGAATTCTGATTCATCATTATTCCGATTGTGCTTGTGGCGTCCGATAAGGACTTTGATTGCTGATGGGGAGACCTCCAATTTCAAGGCTGATGGCATTGACCTTACAAGCCTTACTGCAGGCAAGGCAGGTAATACATTCCATATCATCAGGTGATTCATTAAAATGGACGCCCATGGGGCAAACATCGTGGCAGGCTTCGCAATTTGTACATCGTTGTGTATCCAAACGTAATTTTACCAGTTTAACTTTGTTGAACAGTGCATAGAACGCACCCAAAGGACATGTTGTACGACAAAACGGACGACTGGCCACAACGGACCAGGCAGTGAAGAAAATGAGGATTGCAAGTTTGTTTAGAAAAAGCAGCCCCAAACTTTCGCGCAGTGCCGGTTGTAGAATCAGCAGTGGCAAGCCTGCTTCCAGGGTACCTGCCGGGCAGATATATTTGCAAAACCATGTCTGTCCAAATCCAAAGGAATCAACTGCAAAAAGAGGCAGCAGAACCACCATAAAGAGTAAGAAGCCGTATTTAAGAAAACGTAAAGGACGCCAGATAGTAAAAGTTGGAGAAGGAATCTTATGGAGAAGCTCCTGGAACAGGCCAAATGGACAGGCCCAGCCACAGATCATGCGGCCAACAAAACTGCCTATTGCGCCCATGGCACCAATGACATAAAAACCGACATAGATCTGACCATTTTCAAGGGCCAGTCGGATCCCGCCCATGAGTTGCTGCAGGGCACCAAGGGGACAATAACTTGTAGCAGCAGGACAGGAGTAACAGTTGAGTCCTGGCGAGCAGATAACCTTTAATGGACCCTGGTATATCCCTCTGCTAACGGGAAAGTTCCAATATCCGTTTGTGATTAGGAAAAACAAGCCCTGAACCCATTTACGTACGAAGTCCACTAGCCAATTCCTATACAGGCAAGACAGACCTGTGTAGCCTGTTCAAGGACCCGTGACGGTTCGCCTAAACTAATTCCCACAGCTCCCAGAGCCAGAAAAACAAATATTGCCACAAAGGGCGCTTTACGGATTTTGGGTATCGAAGGTTTCTGTGTTCTTTTCATCATTGCTCAATAAACTGTTTCAACATTTGTATGTATCTGGGACTATTCCATTGGGCGGGGCCGATGAATTTTCGTACAATGATTCCTTTTTTATTGATAATAAAGGTTTCTGGTAAGCCGGTGAGGCCATATTGTACTCCCACCGTATTGGCCTGATCATCAAGGATGGGCATGGTCAGACCAAGTTTTGATGCAAAACTATCAGCGAGAGCAGGTTCATCTTTATTGAGTATGGCCAGCATCTTAAAAGAATCTTGTGGCAATTTTTCATGAATCTCCTGCATGGAGGGCATCTCCTCCCGACAGGGAGCACACCAGGTAGCCCAGAAATTCAGAAAAACAACCTGCCCTTTGAGTTCGGAAAGTGTCCAGCTCTTACCCTGTCGGTCCATAAGGGTGAAATCGGGTGCGGCCTTTCCCACTGTCGCAACCTGAGTGTCAGGCCCGCAAGCTGTAAGGAGGAGCAAGGAGCAACATATCAGTACTATCGACAAAAATGATCTGCTTTGCATAATAATTCACGACACGTTAATGGTTTTTCGTTGTTAATGCGGAAAGCGTTACTATTCCTATTTTTTGTAAACGGCGTTGAGCTCCGACTGAACCAGTTCCTGAAGCTGACGGTGTCCAAACTCCTGCAGAGGCCGACCATTGACAAAATACCCCGGGGTCTTTCGAACACTTAAGGTCTTGGCGTCGGCCAGGTCCTGGGCAATAAGTTGTGCAATTGCAGGATCGTTCATATCTTTTTTAAGCCGTTCCATATCCAGCCCTGCCTTGGGGAGAAACTCCCATAGCTTTTGCGGCTGAGGGTTGCTATGACTTGCCCAGTATGGTTGTGACTGAAACATAATATCAAGGGTCTCCCAGTACTTGCCCTGCTTTTTGGCAGCCTCAAGCATCGTTACAAATTGTTCGGCGCCATCATGAAAGGGAGCGTAGCGAAGGACAAGTTTAATTTTGCCGGGATTTGCATCCATCATCTGCCTTACTAAAGGTGCAAATGCGGCGCAGGTTTCACAAGCTGGATCCATAAATTCAACAATATACACCTTCGCATCGTCACTGCCAAGTGTCTGCGAGTGTTCCCGTATAAATGTGGACACATTTTCTTTGGCCATAAAACTGGCTTTCTCGGCCTGATAGTCTTTATACCAAGAACTGACAAACATAAATCCAAAGATCAGGGCAAGACTTGCTACAGCTAACAGTGCATTTTTCATCGAGATATTCTCCTTTGTAAGATAAGTAACAGCGCAATAACCATTGAAAATGAAAGTAAAGAAAGCATGGGGATTGTGATAAAACCAAAGAGATCAATATACTCCTCCGTACAGGAAACTCCCTGGCTGCATGGTTGCATAGTCTCAGGAATAATACCGGAGTAGAGCAAGGTGTGATAGAGAGCAACAAACCAGCCTGCAATGGCCAGAGGAAGGGAATATTTCACGACATTTTTGTCAAAGGAGATAAGGCCTGCACCCAGGATCAAAACCAGAGGGAATAAACATATTCGCTGATACCAGCATAAAACGCAGGGAGCAAACTCCATGACGGAACTGAAAAATATACTTATAGAGGTGGACAGACTGACAAGAAGCCAGCAGATAAAGAGAACTGTCCAGTTGATATTTGATTTTTGCTCAGGCTGAGACATTACAGAGGCTCCAAAAGTGAATGATAGATTGTATAAAATGAGTGAATCGACAAAAGGAAGCAAAAGATATGCCAAGAAAATACATAAAAGATAAGGTGCTGTAATGGTGCTAAAATTAGTTACTGATTGATTCTGTCAACTGGGGAGCAGGGTTGTCGAAACGAAAGACCATGGGACAAAAAGGGGGCACTGAGGGACAAAATGTACCACTACATTGTTTGCTCTGGGCAGAATAGGATTACAAATCCTTTACTGTAGCGGTTGCTTGCGGAGAAGCAGAGGTATCTACGGAGAGTGAGGGAACATGATGATAAATTTTGTTCCCTCAGTAGCATCGGCGTCAAGTGTTATGCGTCCCTGGTGCTCCTCCACTATATTTGTTACCATAAACAGGCCAAGACCGGTTCCCTCTCCAACATCTTTGGTGGTAAAAAAGGGATCAAACACCCTCTCTTTATTGTCCTGCGGAATACCGGGGCCATCATCTTCATAGGTGATGGTAATTTCCTGATGGTTTTGCGGGTGAAGAAAACTATGAATCTCTATGGTACCGCCATCCGTCAGAACATGGAATGAGTTCAGCATCAGATTAACAAAGAGTTGGCGCAGGCCATCCTCGTCGGCCAACATCCTCTTTTCAGCTAGATGGGACACGATTTTAATCTGAGGTTCTGTTTTACGCTGTTTCATCTGGCAAAGCGAAAACGCTTCGAGAATGATTTTTTCAAGATCTAGTTCAGCGAAGTGTGCGGCGGGTTTTCTGGAAAAAGCGAGCAACTGCTGCATGGTCTTGGCAATACGTTCAGATTGACGAATAATAATTTCTAGATTTTTTGTCCCGGGCTGCTCAACAGGAAGTTTGTTTAAAAGGTGTTCAGCCCGCCCGCTGATAACATTTAATGGCGTACCAATCTCATGTGCCAGTCCACTGGCAAGCTGACCAATGGAGGCAAGTTTGTCTGTGTGACGAAGTGTCTTTTCCAGGTTAATTTTTTCTGTAAACAGCTGCTCCTGTGTGTTGTTCTGCTGTTCAATATTGTAGGCCATGCGGTTAAATTCTTCGATTACGTTATCAAGCTCTGTCACGCCACTCTTTTCGATCCGCAGCCCAAGATCTCCACGACCCAATTTCTCAGATGCCTCTTTCAGCCTGGCGATGGGCAGTAATATGCTCAGACGTGTAACAAAGTAGATGAGTATACCAAGCAGAGAGGCAGTAAGGAGAATGAAAATGATAAACTTTCGTACAATATCAGTCAGATTTTCGTCGATCTGATCAAGGGAAATCAAAACCTCCACGGCGCCCTGAAGATCACCGCTGCTGCTCAGAATAGGACTTACAACAGAGAAGTATTCATGGGAGCCGTCCTTGATGAGCTGTTCCCGGGTTCCTGCAGCAATCTCACCTGCTTCGTTCTCTTGGTGGGGGATCCTCTCATTTAGTCCATGGGCAAATGTGAAATCCATAAGCTGCCCTTGCTGGTCATACAAATTGATCAGTAGATTATTATTCTCCTGATCATGTGGCATGACCGCATGAATTAACTCTCCAATTCGCTGGTGACTGTCCACCATATGGTAGTATTTAAAAGTTGTTGCGAGGATTTTGGCAAGTGTCCGCGCCTGCCCTCTAACCTCATTCATGAGGTGCGAACGCTCGTCACGTACGGAGATAATTCCCAGTCCCACAGAGCTGAGAATGAGTAATGTAGAAATATAAAGAAAAAACCTTGTCGATATTTTCATCTTTCACAACACCTTCCATTGAAGAATTTTCATATCGGAAAGTTAATGCAAATGATGGTGGATAGCAATTGGGAAAAAAGCTGTCCGATTATGAGTAATGCACTTCAGGGACAGTTAAGCCAGTAGATGTTCGAAAAGGATTTTGACGCCTATCCCTATAAGAATTACACCACCAGCCAGTTCAATTTTATCTTCAAAAATATGCCCGAAAAATGCCCCGATATAGGTTCCGGCCAGACTTAAAACAAATGTTACCAAACCTATAACTAGAACTGGTTCAAGGATTGAAATATCAAGAAAGGAGAAGGTGACACCAATGGCTAAGGCGTCAATACTCGTAGCTATGGCCAGAGTGAACAAGATATAGAGATTCAGCGGGTCACGACCATCTTCAACGTTTACCTGCCTGGAATCATATACCATCTTGCCGCCAATAAGAACAAGGAGGCTGAAGGCAATCCAGTGGTCAATGGCCTGAAACCAGTCACCGGCAAGACTCGCCAGTTCCCAGCCAATCCATGGCATAATCCCCTGAAAAAAACTAAAGAAGACAGCAATACGCAAGGCATGCCGTAAACGCATTTTACGAAGAATAGCCCCGCTGTTCACGGAGACCGCAAGGGAATCGGCAGCAAGACCGACAGCTATAAACAAAAGTTGTGTGAAATCCACCTATCTGGTCGTCCCTAGATGGTTCATTACCCTTTCTGTTTCCTGTACTCGATTATTTTCTATGCCGTTTTCTGGCAAGTTTTAAAAAGAACTGCCAATGGCAAACATCCCGGCTGTAAGAATAAAGTAGCCAAATATAATGAGCAGAAATCCACTCACCAGGCGTATGGCCATTGGATGACTATTCACAGCACGGATCCTATGCCGAATTGATTGTGAAGCATACCCAGCCAGCAACATAGGAATGGCAAATCCTAATGAATAGAAAAACAGTAAAATCAACCCCGATGAGAGTTTACCCTGTGTAGCAACCAGCGCCAAAACTCCTGAAAGCATAGGACCTACACAAGGAATCCAGATAATACCAAGAGTCATGCCAAGGATCAGCCCGGACCATTTTCCTTTGCTCTGAAATTGCTGTGCTTTATAAAAAAAAGTGAATTTTTTAAAGACATTTATGCCAAAGAGCATGGAGAGACCAAATAGAATCACGACGACACCGACCACTTTCTCAACAATAGGCATCACCCCGGCGACGGCTCCGGCAAAGAGGGAGGTGAGCACCCCCATCATAATAAAACTGAAACTGAGGCCTACGACTATAAGCAATGGTCGATACTTGTTATCGTCATTGGTTCCAGTAATAATGATAGGAATCATGGGAAGCACGCAGGGGGATGCTATGGAAGCAAGGCCTGCAAAGGTCACCATAAGAAGCGTTGTGATACTGAGTTCTATAGGCATGGTTTTTAGATTATGATTTAGGGATGGATTGCATCAAAAGACGGATGTCGGCTGCTTGTTTAACTCCGGGAGTCATACGTTTGATCTCTTTACCACTGGCATCAGCAAGCAGTAATGTTGGAAGTGCCCGAATACCATACTGGTAAAAAATATCTCTGTCGCCTGTGACGGTAGTCTGTACATATTGAATATCTACTGTTCCGCGAAGCTCATCGGCCATATCATTGAGAATGGACACCTGTAAACGACATGGCCCTCCATTGGGGTCTAAAAAGAATACCATTTTATGTGATGCTAACTGGCGCACTGCTGATTGAGTGGTCGCAGCATTGCTGCTTTGTGCTTCTGCCGTGACAGATTGGGAGGGCTGAGCAGGTTGCTCTTCGCTTGAACAGGCGGCCAGTAGAAGGAGTAGGACCGGGAAAATGATATATTTATACATGGTTAGTTATCCAAATGATGTTTTTTAAAATCTCTTAGAGTGGAAAATACTCTTTGTGAATACAGGCGTAGTATATACTGTGCTTCCGGACTGTCAAGAGTATAACGAAACACTTAAATAGTGCTTGCCGACTTTTCCTCGATTTTTGTCTGACAAATAAAGTAGTTCTGTTTTAAATGGGATTTTTTATTTACCACGGTAGAGAACTATCGGTTTTTACAGGCAAGCAAGCCAACCCGAAACCAGCAGTATCGCTTAACTCCGAAAGGAAGAAGACTCGTTTTGTAATCCCTGTTATTTTAATTTGGGATTTCTCTATTATAAACATCAGCTGTGAGAACAGGTTATCTCCAGAATTGATCAATCTGAACAACTATATATAAATGGCTTCAGTTCTTCCCGTAAAAACTAGGTACCTCAAACCACGAATTATTCAACAATGGGTAAGGAAACGTGGTCTCCGAATACATCATTTTTTTTATGCCATTATTTCATCTATTGGTAATATCTGCTTAGTATGGCGGACAATAAGAATTGAAACATTTAGCTTTTCTATTCGATAGATTATGCGATAATTTCCAAAAATGATTTCTCTTATTTCCTTTTGTTTTATTTCAGGCACGGTACGCCCTATTTGGGGAGATGAATTTAGAATTAGGACTTTCTCAAAAACATCATCAATCCATCTAATAGCAGCTGTTGGATTGTCCAAAGAAATGTATTCTGCAATTTCTGAAGCTCTATCAATAGCAAGTGGAGACCAAATTATTTTCATTTAGATATTCTCTTCAAGAGAATATCCTTTGCGCTATCGTGTGATACACCTTCTCCGTTTTCGATTTGACTGATGGATGTTTGTACGTCACTTAATAGTTCGATTTTTTCTTGCATAGCTTCGTATTCGCCTACATCTAGTAGAACGGCAGCCCCCTTGCCATGCTGAGTGATGATAAGTGGTCTTTTAGTGTCGTGAACTTGCTTAAGAAATGAAGCGATTCCTGTCCTAAATTCCGACATGGAACGGATGTCTTGGTCTACTCTTAATCTTTGCATGCGGGCACCTCTCGTATGTTTTACGTACAATATATCGTACTATAAATGATACATGCAATTTTTGTATTTTTCAAGCATAACGTCCTGACAGAAGACACAAAGGGGTCACACCGACGCAACCAACTGTTATTTATGAATATACACCCCAGGAATAGCAAACAATAGGGTCGGACCAAGGTAACTAGCCGTTTTCCACCCTTAGCGCCTCCTTTTTCGCCCCCAAAAGGACCTTTTAAGGAATTAGAGATTACTGGAACAAAAACTTGTATTGTAACAATCTTACTTTGCAATCATAAGCCCCCAGTTGGAGAGGAAGTCACCTTGAAACTCAGCAAAAGATTGAAGCAAATTGAATCGATGGTTACATCTGACTATACCCATATCTGGGATTGTTGCTGTGACCACGGCTTATTGGGCACAGCCTTATTGTCTCGATTCGCTGCACCATACATCCACTTTGTTGACATTGTCCCTGAGCTTCTGGACGAGTTGGAAAACAACCTACAACGCTCTTACCCACATTCGAATTCAAACTGGCAAATTCATTGCCTTGATGTAGCAGCATTGCCAATAGAACAATATGAAGGAAAAAACTTAGTCATTATCGCCGGAGTGGGTGGCGATTTAATAACTCAGTTCGTCAACGCTATTCATCAAAGCCACTCCGCAACAAATATCGATTTCCTACTGTGCCCTGTTCACCACCAATTTAGGCTACGACAGCAATTAATCCGGCTTGACTTCACTCTTAAAAATGAAGTGTTAGTTGAAGACAATCAACGTTTCTATGAAATCTTGTTGGTTACATCGCCTCCAAATTTGGACAAAAGGCAATCCAAAATCAATCCAGTTGGTGAGTTGATTTGGCAAGCTAATACCGCTGAACAATCAAAAATCACAGTGAGCTATCTGGAAAAAAAACTGAATCATTTACAGAGAATGCAACGAAACAACAAAACTGATATTCAGCACATTATTGATGCGTATCGTTCTATAAATATTTGATTACCTACACATAAAACGAATCAGCTTTTCTCCGTAAAAACAAGGTACCTCAAATCCGTATCTGCCTCTAAAGTATTAAATGGATAGCAGGTAATAAGTGTCAGGGAGGAGGAAGCGCTTTCCCTGAAATAGAGATCCTCCGCCGTATGCACCATACTCTCCATGACCCGGTACCTCTGAGTTAAACCAGCAGTGGTGTCCAGTATAATAATATCGTCCTGCTGCAAACTCTGTAGAAACTGGAAACTCGTATCCCTATGTCCTGCCAGAATACAATGTCCTTCAGAACCGGGAGCACTGCTCCCTAAAAGATGGCCAGGACCAAAGGCGAGCACCTCACCACTCTCTCCCTCAAGGACAATCAGGTCTATGCCAAGCCGTTCCACCTGCAACCGTGCAACGGGCCAGGTATCTGCCCATGGCCATGCTTTCGTAGGCTTTCCGCTCTTCACTGTTTGCTCCCACGCATTTTGTAGAAGAATTTGAGCAAGCACCGCCTTTGCCCTGATCCAGCAGCCGTCAGCCAGGAGAAAACTGCCGCCTGCTAGAAGAACAAAAGCGGTGATGCGCAAAATCCATCTTTTCATCTCCTCTCTCTCCTGTTCCAGACTAGAAGCAGTGATGCGGCCAGTAGCAACAACAAGCCAAGTAGTATACGTTGTTGCGCTGGAGTAGCCGTCTTTGCCGCGCCACCAAAAACCTTTGTCGCCTGCCAGCCATGTGGAAGGTTTGTTTTCAAGGGTAATGTCAAAAGATCAGCCTCAGATGGACGTGAAACCTGTTTTTCAACGGCAACCAGACTGGTATAGCGACTGACAAGATGATGAGTCAGGGCAGTGTGCAACACCTGCTTTCGTACTTCATCCTCACTCGCTCCAAGCGACAGTGAGTCCATCAAAGACCGAATTTTCTTTCTGCCCCAGAGTGTTGCAATCCCAGGCCTTTCTGCAACTGTCTGTACGGTGACCTCTTCCTGCCAGATCCCCGCGTCACGTCGACCGCTGATGGTTAACAGTTCTTTTTCAACTCCCTGCGAAACTTTAATCGCCAGCACCAGAGGTTCTCCTTTATAGAGATCAGGAATGATATCCGGATAGTATTCAAGGGGCTGACCACTAGCCGTTTTTAGCACAATATCCGTTATTGCAGGATGCTCAATCTTTTGAAACAACTGCATCATCTTCTGCTGCACTTCACTGATCTTTCCAATATAGGTATAGCTGCCACGACCCAAAACAGCCGCACGTGACATAAAATAAGAATTGGGAGCGGAACCGATCCCAATGGTAAAGAGACGTGAATCCCCCAGGCGGGAATGAATCGTTGCAAGTAACTCTTTTTCGTTCCCCACACTGCCATCGGTGAGAAATATAAGCTGACGGATTCGCTTATGATCCATGCGGCCATCAAGTGCAAGATCGAGTGCCTTGGCAATCTCAGTACCACCAGTGGCCTTAAGGGAACTGACAAAACGAATGGCCTTTTTCCGATGCTCCGCATCACCCTTTTCTGCGCGATCAAAGAGCTTTGTCGCCTCGGAATTAAACTCTATTACATTAAATCTATCATTTGCAGTGAGACGTGTAATCGCTGTGAGCAACGCTTCTCGCGCCTGCACAATTGAAGTTCCCGCCATGGAGCCTGAGGTGTCAAGTATGAAAACAAGTTCCCTTGGAGGCGCTTCCTTAGCTAGATCCGCAACTGATGGATTTACCATCATCAGCAGATAGGTGTCCTTCTCATGGGTTTCACTAAACAGAGCGGCCTGTGGATACTCCTTTGCCACGGCCTCCCACTCAAGCACAAAATCACGATCCGCCTTTACAGTGCCATCAAAACGAATAAGCTGTGTCCCCCTCTCTTTATCACCGTTTACTGTAATACCATGGTATAAACTCTCCACTCTGGCCACGGAAAATCCTGCTGCCAGCTCAAGCATCAAACGAACCGGATTCAAGCTTTCTTTACTGTTTAATAGAACGTGCGGAGTGATACGGGAGGCATCGGGAACCTGGTCTGTATCCATTGCCCAGCCATTACCACTAAACTGAATAGCACTTTGCTCGCCCGCATCTTTCACTACGGCGCCTGGAATATAGCGGGGAGCAACCACCATGGGGAAACGAAGCGAAAAAACAGCGTCACTTACAGCCACCACCTGCTGAAATTCTATTTCAACCTCAACTTCTTCACCTGGCCCAATATTGGCAACGGCCATGGTAAAAATATTTGACCGTTCTTGAGACAAAAGAGAGGCCTTCTTTCCCTCTTTTCTTGCCTGTTCATATACTTTTTTAGCCTCTTCCTTCTCCTTAATTTCTCCCTCAATAACCCTTTCACCAATCTTCATTCTCAGCTGGTCCACTGCAGATTCATCGGGCAAGGGAAATACATAAACAGCCTCCTGCCACCGATCAGTATCATTCACAAATCGTTGTCGAACCATTGTCCTTGCAGTCATTGCACTGATATAGATTTCCACATCCTGTGAAAGCCGGGCGGCAACTCCATATTTTTCTCCACCTTCCCCCGTAACAAAGAGCAAACTCCCCTGCCGCACCTCCGAGATCCGTATTTCATCTCTGTTATCTGCATTTTCAGCACTGTAGCTATCCGTTACCAGGGACAAAATGAGTAACAACACCACCAGTCCCAGGTACACGACAAAGAGTATGTTTCCCGGATCAGCCATTTTCCCTGCACCATTTTTTGCGTCTGCCATCTGCATCTCCATTCTTAGACAATTTAAAACTTCACTTTTCGATTATTCCAAGTAAAGCAGATGAAAATGACAAAGAGAGGAATGAAGAGTGACAGCTCACGATGCAATAATGACACATTATGACAATGTTCGGCGCAAGATAGTGTCCGTTCAGAAATGAGATTTTTTTCTCTAAATCGAGGCGAGAAGAAAAATTTACCGCAGTCATATGGCTGATATTGCGAGGATATATTCTTCACGACAACTAAGAGTTAGAGAAAAAAGGCCATTTCTGGACAGGCACGAACTAGCCAGATGGAAATATCTGTGCTAATACAGGAACTGAAAGTCAGCCAAAATCATGGAGAACAATGAGTTACACAATCGCACTGGTAGAAGACGATGAAGCCCTGCGCAACAATTACGCCCAGGCACTGATACGTGACGGCTACCTGGTAAACAGTTATGATTCAAGAGCAGAAGCCAGTATGGCCTTTAGCAAAAAGCTGCCGGATCTGGCCATCCTTGATGTTATGCTTCACGATGAACTCGAAGGTGGTTTTGAACTCTGCAGGGAACTGCGAAACCTTTCTCCCACCCTTCCCATTATCTTTCTTACCGCCAGAAATTCCGATATCGACCGTGTCTCAGGGCTCCGACTCGGTGCCTGGGATTATCTTACAAAGGACACCACAACACTCGATTTCCTTCCCGTTCGCATTTCGGCCCTGTTTAAAATGCTGGAAGCCATCGCAGGGACAACCGAACAGCCCGATGAAACCATTATCATCCACGGCTCGATTCGTATTGAAGAGGAACGTAAACAGATATACTGGAAAGAGCAGCTGGTTAGTCTGACCCTTACGGAATTTTGGATTTTATGCGCTCTGGTGCATCGACCGGGTCATGTGAAATCACACGATCAACTTATGGCAGCGGCAAATGTGGTTGTTACCAATAATGCTATTGCCGCACACGTGAGAAGGATTAGAGAAAAATTTCGCGAAACAGATCCAGAATTTGACGAGATCAGAGCCGAATATGGCATGGGTTACCGCTGGATTGAGAAGTAACGATTCTATGTGTCTCAGCAGTCAGCTGAGGGGGGGCAGCATACAAAGAAGTAACAATACTGCACTGTTTTTGTTACTTTTCCTCTACAAGAAACTGCTTTTCAGCCTCTTCAAGAAGATTTTTCCTGCCAAAAAGAGTCACAATATCACCCGAGGCAAAGCAGGTACTGCCACGCGGAATATGGAGCACGCCCTCCCTGTCTACAGAAACCACATTAATGGAATTGGAGAGTTCCAACTCCTTGAGTTTCTTTGCAACTGCATAGCAGCCCGTTTTCAAACGAAACTCTGTAAAATCATTATACTGCTCCCGTCGCAAGGATATCTGATCCTCAAGTAACTGCCCTCTCTGTTTACGCACGATACCAACATCATAGGCCCTTAAAATATCACTGCGGCTTATTAATCCAAGAAGCTTTTTTTCCGACGCTCTTGAAACAACCGGCAATCTCGCAAGATCCCTGGGAGCCATTTTCTGGATTGCGGTATAAATAGGCTCATCGGAAAAGACCGTCAAAGGCTCAGGTGTTGCCAAATCTTCAACCTTCAATGTTCGAAGATTTAGTGAATCCTGCGACAGAGTCTTCTCCATATCCTGGAGAGTAACAATTCCCCAAAGCAGATCATTCTTATCGAGCACAGGAAAACCGAGTAAATTCGTCTCCTGGAATCGCTGGTACAACTCAGCAAGAGTCTGATCTTTATAGATGGTTAGCGGCGAGCGCAGCATAACCTCACGCACCATCACCCCCTGCATAATATCCTTATCCCGCCCCTGATCAAAACGTATACCACGCTTAACAAGCTTTACTGTATAGATGGATTCGGGGTGCAGGTACTGGGCAAGATACGATGCCGTGACCGCCGTGAGCATAAGCGGCAGAATCAACGCATAGTCATTACTCATTTCAAAAACGATCAGCATAGCTGTGAGTGGCGCCCGAGCACAGGCTGCAAAAACAGCCGCCATACCAACAAGCGCATAGGCCCCGGGAGGGCCTGCAAGCACAGGATTCCACATTGCAAACAGTTCCCCCATGGCACCACCAAGCATCGCCCCGATAAAAAGGGATGGCGCAAATACACCACCGGAATTCCCGGAACCAAGGGTGAGGGAGGTGGCCAGTGGTTTCAAAACAATCAGTAGGGCCAGAATCCAGAAGCTTGTTTTGCCATGAAGGGCCTCTTCAATAAAGGTAAACCCAGGACCATATACATGGGGAATATTTTCAATAAGCGGCATTCCCAGTTGAAACTCAGTCGGGTTATTAAAGCTGGTATTTGTAAATTGAAGATAGCAAACACCCAACAGACCAAGAAGCAGAGCACCGATGGCAGGTTTGAGAGCAAGCGGAAATTTCCAGTTATCAAAAGCATCCTCAAACCAGGAAAGCATACGAATAAAGCCAACGCCAACAAGTGCTGCAACCAGTCCAAGAAGCAGATAAAAAAGAATAGTCAGCGGTGATTCCATACTATAAGAAGGGACGGTAAAAGCGGGACGATCACCGAGATAGATCTGGCTAACAACGGCTGCGGACACTGCCGCTATCACCACGTTGCCAAAAGCCCGTACCTGCAGTTCACACATCAAAACTTCAATGGCAAAAGCAACACCTGCAATGGGTGCATTAAAGGTGGCGGCAATACCGGCTGCAGCTCCGCAGGCCACAAGATTTTTGATACGGTCATCGGAGAGATGAAGAACCTGGCCCATTACAGAGCCGAGTGTGGAGCCGACCTGAACAATTGGTCCCTCACGCCCAGCAGATCCACCTGTTCCAATACAGAGAGCAGAGGCAACAATCTTGGCTATGGCAACCCGCGGTCGAATGCGACCACCACGCATAACAAGTGCCTGCATAACTTCAGGGACACCATGTCCCTTTGCCTCACGGGCAAAAAAGGCAATAATGGGTCCGGCGAGTAAAGCACCAGCAATGGGTACCAGAGCATAACTCCAGATACCCAAATGGGGAAAAAGATACCCAACCGTTGTGTAGGATCTGTTTTGAATAATTGCGATGAGACGGATAAAGGCCACCGCCGCAAGGCCGGTGGAAGCACCAATAATAACGGAGAGTATCAGCAGCAACAATCCTTCCGGGGGAGTCGTTCTGTCTAAGATTGCGCCAAAAGGATTACGTTTCATAACTTCTGCTTATCGTGTCTGGTAAATCTGTCCATGCTGGCAGTTCATACTGATAACCTGTCCAGTTCTGAGTTTTTCAGTAGCGTTTTTCACCCCTGTAATCACAGGAATATCTTTTTCCCTACCAATAATGGCCGCATGAGATGTGAGCCCTGGCTGTTCGGTAATAATTCCTGCTACGCCCCCTATGTTGTTAAGCATATAATTATCAGTATTACAAGTAACAAGAATGTTTCCTGCCTTAAAATCATCAAGGCTTGAGGTTTCATCCAGCACGGTAATCTCAGCCGTGATAGTCTTCTTCCCAATCCCCTGGCCATGCAGGTTAATATCACCCACCTCATGAATCTTTAACATATTGGTGGAACCACTGATTTTAAACGGAATCCCCGCAATAATCACAATGGTATCTCCGGATTTCATCAGACCATGCTCTATGGAACGGACAATTGCATCATCAAAAAGCTTATTTACTGAATCTTCATCCGTTACCTCAAGGGGCACTACTCCCCAGAGCAGCTGCATCTGCCGCCTCACCGTAGCATCGGGACTGGTCGCAACAATTGGAGGCTGCGGACGATGACGGGCAACCATTCTCGCAGTCTGTCCACTCTCGGTTGCCGCTAAAATTGCATCCGCCTGCAAATCAGCCGCAATGGCGCAGGCAGCATAACAGATAGAGTTGGACACGGTTTGAGTGGAATAACGGGCACCGGCGCTCAAGAGCTCCCCATAGGGCAGGGCAGCTTCTGAAATTTCCGCATTTTTCACCAGAAATCGAACTGCCTCTAGCGGATATTTCCCAACCGCTGTTTCACCCGACAACATCACCGCATCACTGCCATCAAAAATAGCGTTGGTCACGTCACTGGCTTCAGCCCTTGTGGGTCTTGGGCTTGTGATCATGGATTCCAGCATCTGGGTTGCAGTAATAACAGGTTTCCCCTGGCGATTGGCCATATCAATGATTTTTTTCTGGATCACCGGTACTTTTTCCAGCGGTAGCTCAACACCAAGGTCCCCTCTTGCCACCATCAACCCATCAGACAAATCAAGAATGTCCGCCAGATTATCAAGTGCCTCCTGATTTTCAATCTTTGATATAAGCTGCTGTCTGCCGCCAACTTCTTCAATAACCCGACGGACCTCCAGGACATCTTCAACCTTACGGATAAATGAAGCTGCAATAAAATCAACTTCCTGTTCAGCTCCAAATCGAATATCAGTGATATCTTTTTCCATTAATGGCGGCAGATTTACTTTTACCCCGGGAAGACTGACCCGCTTATGTTCTCCAAGACGACCACCAACCAGCACTTCGGTACGGATATCATTTCCATGAAGCCCCGCTACTCGTAATGCCAGCTTGCCATCGTCAAGAAGGATGGTATCCCCGACATTCACATCATCCGACAAGCCTTGATAATTTACGGAAACCATCTCAGCAGTTGCGTCAACCACATCAATTGTGAGAAAGAAGGTCTGTCCTTCCAGAAGAGTAAGGTACCCGCCATCAATATCGCCGGTCCGAATCTCTGGCCCTCTGGTATCAAGCAGAATAGCACTCTCAGTGCCTGCCCGTGCCCTCGCTTCCTTCACGGCAGCAATCAAATCAGCCTGGGATTCATGGTCGCCATGGGAAAGATTAATGCGAAAGACGTCCGTTCCTGCAAGAATCAACTCATGAATCTGCTCCACACTGTGACTGGCAGGACCAAGTGTTGCTATTATTTTTGTTTTTCTCATTGTTTTCACCTGTTACTATCGTATACTTTCCGTAGGATTCAGGGTCAGTCTAGCCAATTTTGACCCTCTTGGGAAATATTGATTCAAACTATTTATCAGCAGAACAACTTAAGGTTAAAGGAATAATCATCGCTAAACAGTTATGCGCATCTCCCTTCGTTTAAAACTTACTCTTATTTCTCTTTTGCTGCTGCTCATTCCCCTGATCGGTTTCAGGTTCAGTGCCATGCTGCAATCGAACCTTCTTGCGAGTCGGGAAGATGCCTTAATGTTTACGGCAAAGGCGGTGGCAACGACCCTTGCCAATCGCCCGGATATTTTTGATCGTGAATTATTCCACTCTCTTGATCAGAGCCGTGACCTGTACTTATTCCGACTTTCAAGCTCCATTCGCCTCAATGGCAAAGTGGATGACTGGCAGCCGGAACTTGATCAGAGTAAAAAATTTGGCATTGAACATGTCCTCTCTTCCACTTCGGCATATAATGCTGATTCACTCAGCTTCAAACATCTTGTCGGACAACGTGGGAAATACCTCTATGCCCTTTTTCTTGTCCAGGATAACAACGTGATTTATCGCCACGAGAATTCACTCTATCCTGAAAAAGCGGATCATATACAGATAGGTCTCCAGGATCCGACAGGTAAATTGAAGCGCTATCTGGTAGCCACCGAGAAACCCGGCTGGGTCAACGGATTTCAGATGGCAACCGATACGGAAAGCCAGCTGCCACTAGCCAACGAGCCTCGCATTCAGGGAGTCTGGACCGAAACAGACGATGGATATATAGTTGAGATTCGGATTCCCCTCGATATGATTGGAAAACGGCTCGCCTTTGCCGTGGCTGATGTGGATGACAGCAGCACCCGAGCAGTAGAAACCCTGATAGGCACCGCCAATCCGGGTGAGATAGGAGAACTTGGTTGGCTCCTTGCCCCATCCCGTGATATTGAGGCACTGTTGAAAAATCTTGATCGCCCCCATTCTCGCATCAGAATAGTGGACAGTAACCGGCGGGTCCGAGCTCGGTTCGGAAGTCTCCAGACCACTGAAACGCCCACTTCCATGGAGGACCAAAACAGAGACTCAACCCTTAACTGGATTCATCAGCGACTCACTCCGGTGTATCGTCTCTTCACGGAACCCTTTACAACAAGTTTCAGCACGACTGAATCGAGAGCAAAGCAACTGGATATTATGGGAATAGAGGAAGGGCTTGCCGGAAAATCAAGCATCACCCACTACCAGTTGGACGATGCTCAGGTGGAAGTTATGGCAGCCATCACTCCGCTGACCGATGGAAACAATGTGGTGGGAGCAGTTGTTGTGGAACAGACCACAAACTCTATTCTGGCTCTTAAAAACCGTATGATAGAAGAGTCCATAGGGCTTACAGTACTAGCCTTTTTATTTATTGGACTCGGTTTACTGTTTTTTGCCTCACGCATCTCAAGCCGTATCCGGCGGTTGCGAAATCAGGCGGCAAATGCCATCAGTGACGATGGCCGAATTGTTTCGAAAATCACTGCAGTGAAGGCAAAAGATGAAATCGGAGATCTGACACGAACCCTTTCCACTATGCTTGATCAGCTCAAGGAACAGAATGAATACCGTGAAAATATGGCAGACAATCTGGAGCATGAAATGCGTACTCCTCTTGCCGGGATTGCCGCTTCCCTCAAAAACATGGAACAGGAACTGACTGGTTCTAAAAAACAGATCAAAGAATATATGACATGGGCACTGCGCGATGTGCAGCGTATGGAATCGCTGCTCACAGCAATTCGGGATGCTACCTCCCTACAGGACGCACTCGATCGAGATTTCCCGGAAGAATTTGACCTTGGAGCAGCAGTTGCACTCTGGATAGAACATGGCTGGCAGCCCGGTTATCCTGACGTTCTTTTCAGCTATGAACCTCCTGAGTATCCGATAATCATTTATGGCGACCCGGACAGACTTCGACAGATGCTGGAAAAACTTATCGACAATGCGGTCTCTTTTCATCTTGCTGACACACCCATCGTCCTGAACCTTTCAAGCAATCAGAAGAGCATTGATCTCAGCATTTTCAATCAGGGACCAGGCATTGCACCTGAGATGCTTGGACAGATATTCAACTCAATGGTTTCAGTGCGTACCCAAAAGGGGACGTCTCCCCATCTTGGTCTTGGATTATATATTGTCCGAACTATTGTGGAGCATCATCAAGGAAGCATACGGGCGGAAAATAAAAACGATGGAAAAGGCGGCGTTTCTGTTATTGTTAATCTTCCCAAACGAATAACAGACGTAACTCAGCAGCACTCCAACTACGTCCATTCTAACCTCCTCGAATAGCATTAGTATGCTTCGGAGGCCAAAATTAACGAATTTGAAGCACGGAGTCTTCGCTTACCCGGAGTCTGCGCTTACCCGGGGTCTACGCTTACCTGCTAAACAGTTACACCCCAAGAGTACTTCCTTCGGGGCGCGTTAAGAGTTACGGGTAATTCGTTGCCCTCGCTAAATAATTACTAACAGGTATCGCAACAGACTCTCAAAATGACATATCTCTATCAAGATAAAAAGTGGCTGGTGGTCAACAAACCATCCGGCATATCCACTCACAGAGCACACCCCGGTGATCTTGGCCTGGCTGAATGGCTGGATTTACACCGAAATATACAGGTACATATCTGCTCACGTCTCGACAAGGGAACCAGCGGCGTACTGCTTTTTGCGCTTAGCTCCAAGGGAGTGGCCGAGGCACAGACGATCCACGAGCAGGAGCTGTCGCAAAAAAGCTATTTTTTTATCGCCGGGAAAACAGCGACCGAATCATGGACCTGTAGTGATCCACTCGATGGAAAAGCCTGCACAACACGTTTTAGCAAGATTAAAGAAGGCAGAGACTATGCACTCTACAAGGCGGTTATCCATAGGGGACGAACTCACCAGATAAGACGCCATGCGGCAGCATCTGGAATTCCGCTTCTTGGCGACACAGAATATGGGGGCGCTGATTTCAGCAGACTCTGTCTTCATTGTGAAAAGACGCAATGGCCTGGAATTGACCAGGAATTGTATGCCCCGCGACCATCCTGGTTTGCATCCTGTCTTGATAGAGACAGGCAGGAGAGTTCCTACCTGGCACTTGTTGAACGACGCTATCCATTTCTTGCCCCCATTACAGATTCCTGCCGACTTCTGCATCGCGGCGAATATTCACAGGATCTAGCCATTGATAAGTATGGCGACTGGCTCTGCGTCACAGGCTATAACGAAAAAATCCCTGCCAAAAAAGTTCTGCAGACCCATAAAGAACTCCTTAAAACCCTCTGCACGACCTGCAATTGCAAGGGAGGAGTTGTAAAGACCAACCTACGGGATCCCCATAAGAACAGACTCTTTGCTGATATTGCCCCCTGGGGAGATCCCATCCCTGAGTCTTTTCTGGTTCGGGAACACAATCTACACTTCAAAGTACAACTAAACGACAGACAGCACGTGGGACTTTTTCTCGACCAGCGGGACTCACGCAGCCGAATTGCCAGGATAGCCAAAGGAAAACGGGTGGCAAATCTGTTCTCCTACACCTGTTCCTTCTCTGTCTATGCGCTGGCGGCTGAGGCAGAAGTTGTCTTTTCAGTGGATCTTGCCGCCGGATGTTTGAAACAGGGCCGTGAGAACCTTGCCATCAACCAGCTGGAAAACCGTGGCAACGCAAAATTCATAAAGGAAGACGTGCGAAAGTGGCTGGCCAGACAGCTACGTAAAAAAGAGAACCGACCAGAGGATTTTGTCCCCTTTGATCTGGTGATCTGTGACCCACCTGTCTTTGCAGCAGGAAGCAAAGGAAAGAGCTTTCATGTGGAAAAAGAGTGGCCGGAACTGAGCCGAAGTATCAGCAACATACTTGCCGACGATGGAGTAGCACTTTTTGCCAATAATCATCAGGCGGGACCTGAAACATTTTACCACGAAGTCTTACACAAAACATTCTCCCACGTTACACGTCTCACGCCCCCCATTGATTTTCCTAACATTGCAGGGATTTCTTCCCACGTTCGATTATACTGGTGTAAAAAATAACAAAATGCGATAATCCACAGACAAGACTATGAGCAACTTGTCCCGGTTAAGAAGCACATTCAAATATCTACAACAGGAAAACACCAGCAATGAACAGATTATGCGAATTGATCACCTGGGTTTTTGATCCCCTTCACCACTATTATGAACATGAGAAGGTACATCGTAAGATCTCCGTTATGCTGGTGCTGTTTTTTATCGCAAGCCTTCTGATAATCGAGCTAAAACGTCAACAACTTCTGCCCGAACAGCTCAGTATCATTATCCCCGGAAATCATTTTTACGCCATCAGCTGGGCATTTACAATGATCCTCATCCTTGAGGTTATCAGTCTTATTTTTACTCTTCCCTGCTCTTTTTCCCGATCAGTGGGAAAACAGTTCGAAATCCTCTCTCTTATCCTGATACGTAATGCCTTTAAGGAATTATCCTCCTTTGAAGAACCGGTTACATTTCTTGGCAACGAAGAAAGTATACTTCATATTCTTTCCAATGGATTCGGTGCATTTATCGTATTTGCCCTTCTCAGTTTCTACTATACACTCCAGAAAAAAAGCATAGGCGACCGGGATCATATTGATAATGTATTTCATTTTGTTGCTGCAAAAAAGGGTATTTCTCTTATCCTGCTTATTTCATTTATAACCATGGGGATACACTCTTTCTATCTCAGCCTGACGGGTGTTGAGCATGCAGATTTTTTCCATGGCTTTTATACCCTGCTTATTATTACTGATATCCTAGTGGTTCTTATTGCCCAGATTTTCCATCCGGCTTTTTATACAATTTTTCGTAACTCAGGCTTTGCTCTCTGCACCCTGATCATCCGTCTGGCACTGGTTGCTCCGGTCTATTACAACGTTCTTCTCGGTGTGATAGCCATCGTTCTGGCAATCCTCCTGACAGTTATCAGCGGCCGGATGTTTCCTGAAGACCAAAAGTCGAAAGCGAGCACATAGGGTGAACGCTTCTTTTTCCTAAGAACCCTCTATTTCGTGGCAACCCAGATCATATGACGGCTACCTCCTTTTTTTCCACGCGCCCGAACGGTCACTTCCTCCACTGCAAACCCGGATTGACGCAGGCGTTTTGAGAAGACGGGGTCGGGCCCGGCTGACCAGACAGCAAAAACACCTGAAGGCTTCAATACGGAATGGGCGGCCTGAAGACCTGCCCTGCTATACAACCAGTTATTTGCACTTCTGGTAAAACCATCGGGGCCATTATCCACATCGAGCATAACACCATCGTAACTCTCTGAATTCGCTCGTAGCAGCTGCGCCACATCCCCCTCCCGTACCGTCACCCGCTTATCCCTCAAAGGATCTCCGCAAAGTTCGGCCATGGGGCCAAGATTCCATCTCACCACAGCAGGAACCAGTTCCGCGACTTCAACCCTGCCCAGTTCCTCAAGATGCTGCAATGTTGCAGCCAGAGTAAAACCCATGCCTAAGCCACCGATTAAAATCTTTGGATCCTGGTTACCTTTCAGCCTTGCGCAGACGAGTTCGGCCAAAGCATCCTCGGACCCGTGGACACGACTGTTCATTAATTCCAGACCATCCACCCGTATGGAGTACTCACGATCCCGCCGATACAAGGCAAGAAGCTCCGACCCTCCGGGCACAGGGACACTATCGAGTAATTCCCATGGTTTCATCTAAGCACCAATTACTTTAACCCGGCCAACAGCACCACTTTCCAAGCGCACCTTAATACCGTGGGGATGGGTGGGGGAGTTTGTGAGAATATCTTTAACAACACCATCGGTCAGTTTGCCGGATCGCTGATCCTGCTTGAGAACAATAGAAACCTTGATACCGGCTTTAATATCGGAGCGTTTTGAACCATTCATAGTAGTTTTGTAACCTCAGCAGGTTGTCTTTTTATTCAAAAAAAGTCACAAACAGAGTGTAGTTGAAGATTACACTGAATAGTTAGGTGATTTTTTCGTTGTTTACATTATTATTAAGGGTGTTCAGTAAAGGATAGTTCTTACCAGATGAAAATAAAGATCGCGAGTAAATCGTAGCATGAAAGTAATTATTGCAGAAAAGCCATCGGTGGCACGTGACATTGCAGCTGTACTCGATATCAAAGCCAAAAAAAACGGCTATATCGAGGGGCGTGGTTGCGCGGTTACTTGGGCCTTTGGCCATTTGGTAACCCTTATGGAACCGGGTGAGTACGATCCTGCCATGAAACGCTGGTCCCTGAATACTCTCCCCTTTGTGCCCTCTGAGTTTAAACTCAAATTAATCAGCAATCGGGGCGTTGATGAGCAGTTTCAGGTTATCAAGACACTGTTTGAACAGGCTGAAGAAATCGTCTGTGCAACGGATGCAGGGCGGGAAGGTGAACTTATCTTCCGCTATATTCTTGCACTGTGCAACTGTGAAGACAAACCTATTCGCCGCCTCTGGCTCAACTCTCTGACCCCGGATGCGATCCAGGCAGCATTTAAGGATCTACAGGATGGTCACGACTACGACCCACTCTACGCAGCCGCACGCTGTCGCAGTGAATCTGACTGGATTGTGGGATTAAATGCCACCAGATACTACACCGTACGTCATGGGCGGATCGGCGGGGGGAACGACCGGGTTCTCTGGACCATTGGGCGTGTCCAGACCCCCGTTCTTGCAATGATTGTTGAACGTGATGACACCATATTGCAATTTCGCCCCCATCCGTTCTGGGAACTCAGCACCCGCTACCGGGAAGTTGTTTTCAAGTATAAGGGGAATCGTTTTGAGAAAGCAGAAAAGGCGGAGCTTCTACTTGAAAAAATAACTGACCAGCCATTTGAGATCACAGCAATCACAGCAAAAAAGAAGAAAGAACAGCCGCCACAGCTCTTTGATCTGACCACACTACAGCGGGAACTAAACAAACTGCATGGTATCTCGGCTGCCGACACCCTTACTGCAACCCAAAGTTTATACGAAGCCAAGCTTGTCACCTATCCACGAACCGATTCACGCTATCTTAGTGAAGATATGAAGCCGCGCATCCCAAAAATACTGGGACAGCTAAAAGCCTTGAGACCGGAACAGATAGAAGCACTTGATCTTACAAAACTCCCTTTCACCAAACGGATTATAAACGATAAAAAGGTAACGGATCATCATGCCATTATTCCAACGGGCATGGTACCTAAACGATTTGGGCCAAACGAGCAGCTGGTATATGACGCCATTACAACGCAGTTTATTGCAACCTTCTATCCCCTTTGCCTCAAAAATATAACCAGCGTTGAGGGCACGAGCAACAACATAGCATTTCAGGCAAAAGGGACACAAGTTGTCGATCCGGGATGGACCGTTCTTTTTCCAAAAAAGAAGAAGGCAGCGACCGACGGACAGATTCTGCCAGCCTTTGAAAAGGGAGAAAACGGAGCACATGAGCCCTTCCTGCGCGAGGGAAAGACCATGCCCCCCAACCACTTCTCGGAAAATTCATTGCTGGGAGCGATGGAGGCAGCAGGGAAGTTTGTTGAGGATGACGCCCTACGTGAAGCGCTCAAAGAGCGTGGTATCGGTACACCGGCAACCCGGGCGGCCATTATTGAAACGCTACTGCGCCGAAACTATATTCGGCGTGAGAAAAAGCAGCTCCGCTGTACAGATATGGGCCGCTGCCTGATTGCCCTGATCAGAGACCCGCTCCTTAAATCCCCCGAAATGACCGGTGAATGGGAAGAGAAGCTCAAACAGATTGAACGCAGTGAGCTTGATGCCAACGATTTCATGAACGGGATCAGCAGTTATATTCAGGAGATGATTCAAGGTAGCAGCAAAGAACTTGAGCACGGGCGTTGGGGAAATTGCCCACTCTGCGGCGAAGAGATCATCAAAGGAAAACAGGCTTATGGCTGTTCCGGCTGGAAAGAGGGCTGCCCCTTTGTGCTTGAGGCACACTGCGGGGAGAAGCAACTCTCCCCGAAACAGATCCAGATCCTGCTTCAGCAACACATCCTGCCAAATCCCGTTCGTATCAACGATGAGCTGCGGATGCTTATTCTCTCCACACAGGGATTTCCAATGGACCTGCGTTTACCTTCTGCCGACCGCCAGAAACAGGTGAGTAAAACGGATCGCAGCTAAGGCTACCTTGCTGGTATCGCCTTTTCAGCACTGCTTTCTCCTTTTGGGATATGCAGATATTTTTTCAGAAACATCCACAGGGTAAAAGAAAACAGACCGCTGCCAATGGCAATAAAACCAATAAATGTGATCTTATCAGGCCAGTCAAGTGATACAACTCCCATGGCCATTGCCCCGCAAATAAAATAGGAAAAAACCATAACGGAAGAGGCCGTTCCGGCATCCGTATTCACCTGTTGCAAAACCAGATTATTGGATGGTGGACGACTCAAACCAAGAGACAAAGTAATCAACCCCATGGGAAGTGCGAGTTGCCAGCAACCGTTGAACGGCGTGGCAAGCATCCATATCCCACCAATAGCAACACCTGCATAGCCTGCAGTGATCATACGAAATGTTCCGATCTTTCTCCCAAATCGCATACAGATCATGGATCCCATCATAAAACAGAAGGCGTTTGCACCAAAAAAGAGACCAAAGAGACTCTCCCCCATCTGGAATCTGCTGATATAAATAGTTGAGGAAGCGGCAATAAAAGAAAACAGGGCCAGACTTGTTACCGCATTGCACAGAACAAGTCCCACCAGACGAAAATTACTTAAGACCCGGCCATAACTCCCAAACAGCGCTGAGACAGAAGTCCCCTCTTCTCCTTCGTGAGTTTCCGGGGTAAACCAGACCCCCATAAGAGCCACTATCCCCATTATCCCCTGACTGATAAAAATCCAAGGCCAGGAGAGATATTCCATAATAAAACTCCCTATCAAAGGAGCAACCATGGGAGCTAAGGCCATAATTACCGAAATCTGGCTTAACACTTTTTCCCGCTGACCACTCTCGAGCCTGTCCCTTGCCATGGCAAGTGATATGGCGGATGCGGCTCCTGCACCCATTGCCTGAATAATCCGGGCAGCCACAAGCATCCAGATATTCTGGGCCAGGGCACAAAGGATACTGGCTGCAATAAAAAGGAGTAATCCTGCAATTAGCGGCGGTTTTCGTCCAAAACGATCGGATAAGGGGCCATAGAACAACAGGGAGATACAGTAAACGGCAAAAAACAGCGTAAGGGTCAGATTTATAACGGAAAGAGGCTGGTTCCAGATACTCTGTAAATGAGGCGTGGCGGCAAGATACATATCCGTTGCCAGGGGTGGAAAAGCTGTGAGCAGAGCAAGCAGGAGGATAAAGCGTTTCATACGTTCCTCCTTAAAACCCGTACAGGTCAAGACAGAGTAAAAGAGCAGTGTAGCTGATCGCTGAAAAAGCGGTTGCCAACACCACAATGGTTCCTGCAAGATCAGCATCCCCATCTAGTTGACAGGCCATTATATACGTAGACACCGCAGTAGGTGCACCTGCCAGCAGCACTCCTATGGCAAAATCAACGCCTGTTATATCAAGTGCAAACATAAATCCAGCGGTGATCAGGGGCAGAAGAAACAGTTTCATTATTGTGACCAGCGCCGCTTTTGGAATATCACCCTTCAAACTTGCCAGTGAGAAACTGCCGCCTATGGAGAACAGGGCCAGAGGGAGCGACATTCCCGTAACAATATTGAGCGTCCGATCAAGAATAACCGTCATAGGGATTTGAAAATAACTCCATAGAAGCCCCACCAGGCAGGCCAAAATCAAGGGATTACTGATAATCAACTTTACAATTTCCCTAAAACTGGTCCGTTGCTGCTGTTGAGGCAGAACCAAGGCTAAAATTGCAAACAGATTCAGCACCGGAACCAGAAAACCGATTAAAATCCCGGCTCGTGTCAAACCGATATCACCATAGGCGTTATAGATGATGGCAAGCCCGATATAGGCAAGATTCCCCCTAAAGGATCCCTGGCAAAAAGAACCCTGGATAGCAGCTGGAAAAGATCGCCACTTTCCGTACAAATAAGCGATTAGAAAACAACAGGCAACTCCGCCATTTGCTGCAATTACCAGTTTGAAGTTGAAACTGGCGGAGAAATCCGCCCCTGCAATCTTATAGACAAGAAGCAGCGGCAGACAAACATAGTAGACCAGCTTGTTGACCTGAGTAAAAAAATCCCCGTCCACCAACCCCAGCCTGCGAATAGCATAACCAAGCACAATAACCAGGAATACGGGAAGAACAATTTCGATAACATTCAGCATGGTCTCTCTTCTACTGAAGAGTTCATACTTTTGCCATACATTTATAAGAGAGCTTACTACAGAGACCGGAAGGATGGGCTAACTAAAGAATTCTTGCAAACCGACAGGGATTATTATAAAAAGATTTCCATACAAAAAGGAGTCTCTACCATGTCAGCAGAAAGTGCTATTTCGTTTTTATTTATTATTTTCATTTTTGCCATCACCCCAGGACCTGGCGTTTTTGCTCTTTTGGCAAGATCTCTTTCCTCTGGAATCAGGCCATGTATCGGACTGGCACTCGGTATGACTATAAGCGATATAGTCTATCTTATTCTTGCATGCTTCGGCCTTGCCGTTATTGCAGAACAGTGGGCAGGGCTCTTTATGGTTATCCGTTTTATCGGCGCCTTCTATCTTTTGTATCTTGGCTGGAAAATATGGACATCCTCCCCTGAAACATCTCTGCAGGATGGTGCAACGGACACAACGCACACAGTGAGCAAAAGCATATTCCAGGGCTTTCTCATCTCGGCATCCAACCCCAAAGTGATCTTCTTTTATATCGCCTTTCTTCCCACCATTATGGACCTTGGCAGCCTGACATCCTCCGATATTGTCCTAGCTTCGGTTATTACTTTCGCGGGACTTATGGCAGGTCTTATGACGGTGGCAGTCTGTGCTTCATCTGCACGACGATTCTTTAAATCTACTAAGGCAGTTAAAGGCTTAAACCGTACATCCGGTGGAATTATGATTGGGGCCGGTGCCTATCTTGGGCTTCACGGCTGATCTGCGGGACACAGACCTCCGGGACAAAGTAGGGACTATCTTTCCTGCTCTTTGTTCCCAGTGTGAAAAATAAGCACCCTCTTTTTATCGCGAGTCAGTATCTGACGGGCCACTTTTGCCGGAACCACCTCATAGCCATCTGCAAATGTAACAATTGCCAGAAGACCGCGACTGAGTTGTTCCGTCATTTCTTCAGTGACAAAAATTCGCTCAATTCTGTTCTGATCCACAAAATGGTACGGCTCTCCACGATCATCACGTTCCAGCTTACTCTGTTCTATCAGCTGTTTTACCTGAGCCTCTCGTTCACGCTGCTGTTTTTCCGCCGCCTGTTTTTTATTTAATTCACGGTTGCGTGCTGCCTGAGCCACCTGTTCTTTTTTGGCCTTGTTACTGATTTCAACAGAAGAATCTTCTTTTTTCTGCTTGCGATTAATATGTTTTGCACGCTTTACCTTGCTTACCTGTTTCTTATTAACCAGACCAGCCTTGAGCAACTGATCCTGAAATGGATTTCCCATGGTTTTTATTTTCCTTACAAAGTAGTCTGTCTGATCTAAAAATAACGGTTTACCTCAAAAAGCAGACACCAGTTTAACCGACAACCCATACATACAACAGTTTTTCTTTAGCCCGAGATTCCCCATGATCCATTTAAGTAATATTTCCAAACAGTATGGCAGCCAGATTATATTTATACAATCCAGCTTGCAGATTCTCCCCGGTATCAGAACCGGACTCGTTGGCCCAAATGGGGCCGGGAAAAGTACCATATTCCGCCTTATAACCGGAGAAGAAGAGGCTGACAAAGGAGAAATTTCCTGTTCTAAAAAAACGGTGATTGGCTACTTTTCCCAGGATGTTGGAGATATGGCTGGACGCTCCGCCCTTGAAGAAACGATGTCTGCTGTGGCTGAAGTAATGGTACTTGCTGAACAGATCACCGAGATGGAAGCAGCCATGGCGGAACCCATGGACGATGACAAACTTGCTGCCCTGCTGGAACGCTATGGAGATGCGCAGGAAGAATTTGAACACCGGGGCGGATATGATCTTGAAACCCGTGCCAAATCCGTACTGACAGGGCTTGGGATCGGGCCGGATGAGTATGACCGCCCAGTTGAATCCTTTAGTGGCGGCTGGAAGATGCGCATAGCTCTTGCCAAAATCCTCACCATCAATCCCGATGTACTGCTTCTCGATGAACCAACAAACCATCTTGATATCGAATCCATTTTATGGCTCGAGGAATGGCTTAAGGAAGACTTTAAAGGCGCGCTTCTGATGACCAGCCATGATCGAACCTTTATGAATTCCATTGTGAGTCGGATCACCGAAGTTGCCAACAAAACCATCACCACCTACGGGGGCAACTTCGACTTCTATCTGACCGAAAGAGAAATCAGACGAAAGAACCTTCTGGCCAGTTACCGCAGACAGCAGGAGATGCTTGCCAAAGAGGAGGACTTTATTGCCAGGTTTGCCTCGCGGGTTTCCCATGCCGCTCAGGTACAGTCACGTATAAAAAAGCTGGAGAAAATAGAACGTATCGAACTGCCGCCAGAGCAGAAGACCATGCGGTTCAGCTTTGCAGAGCCTCCCCGCAGCGGAGACGATGTGGTGGCCATGGAAAATCTTGCCAAAGCATGGCCACTTGAAAACGGTGCTCAAAAAAAGGTATTCAGTGGCATAAGTGGCATGATCAGACGACGGGAAAAGATAGCCGTGGTTGGGGTAAATGGGGCCGGAAAATCCACCTTTTTGAAAGTGGTGGCAGGAGAGACAGAAGCAAGTGAGGGGAACATCACACTGGGGGCAGGAGTTGCCGTTGGCTACTTCAGTCAGCACTCCATGGATGTACTCGATGGCAACAGAACAGTATTTGAAACCATTCAGGAAGTGATTCCACAGGCACATATCGGAACAATCCGTAACCTGTGCGGAGCCTTTCTTTTCCAGGGAGAAGATGCTGACAAACGTATTTCTCTGCTTTCCGGCGGCGAGAAAAGCCGGGTGGTTCTGGCCACACTTTTAGCTCGTCCACTCAATTTTTTGATTCTCGATGAACCAACGAACCATCTTGATATGCAATCTAGGGACATCTTGCTAGGAGCACTTCAAAAGTTCGCAGGGACGGTTATTCTTGTAAGCCATGACCGTCACTTTCTTCACTCGTTGGTTGACCATGTTATGGAGATTGATCATGGGGAAATGCGCCTGTATGGAGGAGATTATGACCATTATCTCAGAAAATCACAGGCGGACAAGCAGTAAACATCCCTCACGCTGTCAAAGCATTCTTTGTAGCTCCACGCCATTTAGGGTAACATGCATTATAGAGCCTTAAGGTTCTGTTAAAATATTCTTTTTTGAAAGGTGCTGACATGCAGTGTCCAAGCTGTGGAAATAAACAGAGGAGCCATGTTGAATGTGAACGCTGTGGCATTATTTTTGCGAAATATACAATCCGGCAACAGCAACTGACCGATGCAAAAACAGCAAAAGAGGAACTGGCTCAGAAAAAGAAGGGCTCAACTTCAGGACTGGTAATTGGACTTGTCATCGGATTAGCAATTGGTGGCGGTGCCTTTCTCTACCTTGGCGGCTCCTCCAAAACGACCAGCCCTCAAAGTGAGATTACCACCGTAACTCCGCCAATACACAGTCGAGAAAAGCAGCCAGAGAGTATCCGCCAGCAACAACCCACCCCACCAGCACTACAGAGTGGCAACAGCTCACTTGAAGGACTTGCAGCACAACTCAACGAAAAATATCCCGCAAATAATCCCATCGGAAAAGCGCGTAATGCCACTGTCTATATTAAAACCACCTGGGGGAGCGGATCTGGATTTTTTGTCACGGATAATGGTTTGATTATCACCAATAGACATGTGCTCCAGATGCAGGATAAAGAACTCAATGCATTGAATGCAAATGCGGCAAAGGGTGCAAAAGCTCTGGCCAGCGAGAAAAAAAGAATACACTATTTAAAGAGCAAGGTATCCCAGGTACGCGACCAGGAGATGCGACAACAGGTGCTTGAAGATATCAGAACCCGGGAACAGGACTTCGTAAAATACAAACGTCTCCATCAGCAATTACTTGATAAAATATCCGACATAGAAATGGCATCCCCCACCGATGATGTTAAAGTGATACTAATCGACGGAAGCACCTGGCCTGTAAGCTCAGTAACCATCAGTGATCGCCACGACTTGGCCCTTGTCTCCATTAACGCTTATAGCTCCCCTTATCTTTCCGTTTCCCACGGTGCAAGAGGTCAGGGGGAAAGAGTTTATACCGTTGGCAACCCTCATGGCCTGCGACATACGGTAACTTCAGGGGTCATCTCCGGCTATAGAACATACAATAACGAACCATTTATCCAAACCGATGCCCCCATCAATCCTGGGAACAGCGGCGGCCCTTTAATCGATGAGACGGGTGATGTGCTTGGCGTGAATACCATGATTATTCGTGACACTGAAGGTATTGGATTTGCCATTCCAATGGCTTCTGTCCTTGAAGAATTTGGAAACTATCTTTCTGCGGACTGAGTTGTTGAGTAGTCTTTCTCCATAATACAAACTGGATCTCTCTCTATGCCCGATTCTTCAGCATTTTTTACCATGATCTTTTCCATGGAATCCTCGGACATTCTAGCTCTGTCCATTTTTTTACTCGCCGTTTCCAGCTATAGGCTTTTTCTTTACCTCACCTACCACTACCATAATCACCGCCTTACTCTTTGTATGCTCAACATATATCGTACAGCCTGGATTACAGCCAATGGGAATAATCAAAACCCCATTGTAGTAATCCAAACGTTGCGCAACTCACTTATAAGTGCTTCCTTTTTTGCATCTACTGCAATTCTTCTTATCGGTGTTACAATCTCCTTTTTTGACGTCATCCTCCCTGAGCTTAACACCCAGCCCATACTCCAAAATTTAGCTGAGATCGATAAGATTCAATCCGTTAAAGTTACCCTGATCGTCTCCACCCTCTCCTATGTGTTCCTTCATTTCACCTGGTACATAAGAGAGATAAATAATCTTGCCTATATGCTCACCCTGCCTTTTAATGTTATTGAGGAACAGGTGGATATCAAAGCAGATGTGTATACCGCAAAACTTTTGGAGAAAGCAGGTATTCACTACTCCATGGGAATGCGTGGCTACTATTTCAGTATTCCTCTTTTTCTTTGGTTTTTTGGCAACCCTTTACTGTATATCAGCCTACTCCTTATAGTCAGTTCTTTAATTATGCGTGACCTTCACAGTATCCCCAAGCCCCTTTTCAGAGACAACAAACATGAGTGATGAGATAAATCTGAGCTATTTCAAGCAACGCCTTCAGGAGCGGTACGAATCCATCCTGGCTATTCAGAAGGCTAAAAAGAAAAACACAGCGCCGGTCGAACTTGATCAGGCGCGGGTGGGTCGTCTGTCACGAATGGATGCCATGCAGCAACACGCAATGTCCCAAGCATCCGACCGCCTTATGGACGTTGAGCGACAACGCATTATCACCGCATTAAAACGTATTGAGTCTGAGGAGTATGGGTATTGCATTCTCTGCGATGAAGATATCGCCATAAAACGACTTGAATTTGACCCAAGTCTTTTAACCTGTATTCGTTGTGCCGAAAAAGCGGAAAGAAAATAGAATGTTGTTGTTCATATTCAAATCGAATACTGCTTACCTTAAAAAATGGCGTATGGAAAAAGTCCCTTAAAAGCCATTTTTGTAATATCGACCGGCCTTATAGAACAACCTGCCACTGTCAATTGGTTTATGATTGATCTCTGACATCGTTTCTTTGAAGTTCTTCTCACCTGCTTCAGTCACTGTAGTAAGACTCTTCAATACGATCTATTGTCCCATCGTCATGCATTTCTTTTATAGTACGATCAAAATCATTAAGCCTCTCTTTGTATGGAGAGTCTTTCCCCACACATAAATAAAAAGAGACCGATGACAGCTTATTGGGAAGAATCTCAAATTGAGCCTCATATCCCAATCGTTTCATCTCGTATATCGTACGTTTTGAGGCCACGATAATATCGGCTCGCTTATCAAGTAGAAAAGGGAAAATTTTATCAATCTCAGGTAGCCATGTGACATTCATCTCTTTCAAGTTGCGTTTGGCCCATGCATTCCCTAGGTAATCAGCGACCCTATACCCTTTTAGTTGATTAACAGAGGTGATTGAAGCCATATCTGTGGCTTTCGGGTGATCTTTTCGTGTTGCAATATGCAGCGCGAATTCTATTACAGGTTCATTTCCGATAACAGTGTAGGTTCGACGCTCTTCAGTAGGCATGGTTATAAAAGCATCTGCCTTTCCCTCTCTAACCTTCAGTTGAGCACGTTTCCAAGGATAACCTGAGTGGGTAACAGGGACACCCAATCGTTTGCCAATAGCCTCGTCAACAACATCTATCAGTATGCCACGCATTTTGCCATTATCAGCCCATGAACGAGGAGGATAGCTGTCGAAATACGCAAAATGCATCGGTTCAGCTGCCGTTACCAGCGTTGGAAATAAGATGAAAAACAGTAATAATAAACGCATACCAATCTCCTTTAGTCTGATGTTTTTTTATTATATCACAAGGCAAAGAAATATGTAGTACAGGATCATTTTATCTACCGGTAGAATGGAGTTGTTGGTTTTAGAAATTTCTGTAAAAAATAATTTTGCTATGATAGAGTTAAAAAAAGAAAATTGCTTTCGCGCCATCCGTAAAAATGGCGCAACATTAGGAGCATAAGCATCACAGGGCGGGTGCCTTGGCAGCCCCCCCCAGTCCTCAGGTGAAAACAGATGAAGATCAAAAAACGACTTTTTGATTTATTTGAAGTTGATACTCGTGAGCAGAGCAATGTTACCAGTCTGCAGATCGAATAACCCTTATAAATACTAGCAGATGGCGAATTATCCTTGGACATCTAACCTATTGCTTCGCCGCACAGTTACTTACATTTTTATCTGTGCCTTCTGTCTAGGAATTGCCTCTGCATCCTTTGAATTTTACTCAATATATCATCAAGAATTAAAGAGAATAAATGACAATTTAGATGAAATAGAACACACTCAAGTTGAAACGCTTGCCAATAACGCCTGGATTTTAAATCACGATGCGATACAAATTCAGCTTCAAAGTCTTGTGCAGCATCCCGATATCATTTATTTGGAATTCTCTCCCCCTTCCAATACCAATACCAATACCAATACCAATACCAATAAAATAATTGCTGGCGAGAAGCCAGCCTCATCTGACGATATAATTTCAAGATCTATCCCTCTTTATTTTATTGATGTTGGAGAAGAAGTCCCCCTGGGGGTCTTTTCTATGCTGGTTTCCACTGAACCAACAAAAAATATGCTTTTTCAACGAATTCCCCTTATTGCACTTTCCGAAACTATTAAAAACTTCACTCTTTGTGGATTAGTCATCTGGATATTTTACTATCTCTTCAGCCGTCATTTGAGTCAGATTGCAAAATTTACCAACACGCTGGACATCGATAAACTGCAGAATCGATTATCGTTGCAGAGAAGAGAGCCGCATGCTGGTACAACAGATGAATTAGGTCAAATTGTAAAAGCAATTAATGAGATGCAGGATCGGATACAAGAAGGACTACATCAGAAAAAACAGGTTGAAACAGCCCTTCGCAAGAATGAAGAACTTCTTCAATTTGCAACAGAGGGCGCATCTCTTGGTATTTGGGATTGGAATCTGGAGACGAATGAGGCCTATTTTAATCCAATTTATTTTACCATGCTTGGGTATGGGGCAGATGAGCTTCCTCACTCTATTGCGACCTGGAATGACCTTACGCATCCCGAAGACAGAGCTATGATTATGGATGTGGTTACGCAGGGCATTTCACAAGATAAACCCTGGAAAATAGAATATAGGCTACGAACTAAGAATGGGCCGTACAAGTGGATAATTGGCAGTGGCAAGGTCGTTGAGAGAGACGAGGCAGGCCATCCTCTTAGAGCCTCTGGTATCCATCTGGATATTTCTGAAACCAAAAATCTTGAAGACGAGAGACAAAAAGTTATAAAATTAGAAAGTGTTGGTGTCCTTGCTGGTGGTATCGCTCATGATTTCAACAATATACTTGCGGCAATCCTTGGGAATGTTGAACTTGCGTCTTACCGTGTTACAGGAGATGTAAAGACACTCTCTCTTCTCTCTAGTGCTCAAAAAGCAATTAAAAGAGCGGCAAAACTCACTCTGCAGCTTTTGACTTTTTCCAAAGGTGGCGAGCCTATAAAAGAGGCAACGTCTCTAAGAGAACTTGTGCGGGAGTCTGCTGATTTTGTACTACATGGTTCTCAGGTTTCCTGTGAATACAATTTTCCTGTCAATCTTTGGCTTGTTGATGCCGATAGCGGTCAGTTAGGCCAGGTTATCCAAAATATCACCCTGAATGCAATGCACTCTATGCTGGAAGGTGGAAAACTGAAAATTGACTGCAGGAATATTGACCATACAGCATCGAAGACCGTGTTAACGATCCCCAATGGGAATTTTGTCTGCATCTCTATTGAAGATACTGGTTCTGGCATCCCTTTGAATATCCAAGACAAAATATTTGACCCTTATTTTTCCACTAAACAACAGGGAAGTGGTTTAGGCTTGGCAGTATGTCATTCGATTATCGCTAAACACGATGGTTATATTGCTGTGCACTCTGTCCCAGAGAATGGGACAACTTTTTCTATTTATTTACCTGCTACTCCCACTTTCACTGATATTATCGTCGAAGAAGAACCATCATTTATAAAATCACCCCAGACAGCAAAAATTATGGTTATGGATGATGATAAGATGATACGTAATATAGTTCGCGAGCAACTCACGATACTTGGTCATGAAGTGATTTTGGTGATGGATGGTGAACAGGCACTTGCTAAATTTCAGGAGGCGCAGGAGAGTGACAGCCCTATTGATCTTGTGATTGTGGATTTAACCATCCCGGGTGGAATGGGTGGTCAGGAAACAGCCCGGAAACTTCTGAAGATAGCTCCTGAGGCGAAGCTAATTGTCTCCAGTGGCTACTCAAATGATCCGGTAATTGCTAATTTCCGTGAATATGGATTCTACGCAGCTATGGCGAAGCCATTCAATCTGGACGTGTTGAGGAAGGGTATTGAAAGCGCCCTTGCTTAAGGCACCCTTAAGTGAAATATTTGGTAACTATTCAGCAGCACTCCACCTACATCCATTTTAGCCTTCTCGAATAGCATTAGTATGCTTCGGAGACCAAAATAAACGAATTTGAAGCACGGAGTCTTCGCTTACCCGGAGTCTTCGCTTACCCGGAGTCTTCGCTTACCCGGAGTCTTCGCTTACCTGCTAAACAGTCATACCCCAAGAGTACTTCCTTCGGGGCGCGTTCAGAGTTAAGGGTAATTAGTCCCCCTCACTGAATAGTTACAATATTTGAAGGATATAAAAGTTTACCAGTGCCAGAAAGGTGAAGTATACAAAGAAACATCGCTTCTCCGCTAGAGGGTTCTCACATGGAAAGGAGGGTAACTATGGGAGAAATCCTCAAACAAGCGAAAATGACACTGGCAAACTTTTACAATCGGTATTTTCTGTTGCTAATAATTATATCGCGTGAGTCGCCCGACTCACTCCCTGAGGTAATGAACCAGGTTTCTCTGAAACTTTACTGCCAATAACAAAAGCAGCACCAATAAGAAAAAGATTTTTCACAATATATTGCCCTTCAAGGCTAAGCCCGAAAGGAATCGAAGTAAAGCAGATATCCGGTAGAACAATAAGGGGCAAAAATGTCCCTGGTAATTCAATAAGTAATAAAAACAGAGAAAGACGAAGCAGAGGTCTATAGAGCAAGCCAATACCAATGGCAACCTCCCAACATCCCAGAACATTCAAAACAATGTCCGGTGGAAAGAAATAAACGGTCCGTTTAATCAATTCCTCTTCAGGGCTCATTCCCAATGGTTTCAATAAACCAAACCAAATAAAGATCAGAGCAAGGGAAATTCTCATCAAAGGCTGACTATACCTATCCATCCAGGAAGATATTTTTTCATCAAGAGACAGTAGGGACGTATTCATCATCAGTAGTGTCCGGTTAGAAAGTTGCATGTCCTTTTTTTAACCGCTTCCGGTGTTTTGGCTTGCATCTTCGTTTTTGTTTTTGTTTTGCTACTGCCAGTTCTGCTGCTAGTTCTGCAGCATGCTGCCC
>Ga0208901_1000118_pt1 | contig 54535 bp, 55 predicted proteins | sample AntAceMetag02UKF_FD_184764 | JGI IMG/M metagenome (GOLD analysis project Ga0208901, IMG submission 184764) | Saline lake microbial communities from Ace Lake, Antarctica - Antarctic Ace Lake Metagenome 02UKF (SPAdes) (version 2) | ecosystem: Environmental > Aquatic > Non-marine Saline and...
TAATTAACTTGTTATAATAACAAGATTACTATTTTAATTTAATTAAATCAGAATTGTTTTTTTAAAAAAAGAGGATTGAATTCATTCAATCCTCTTTTTTGATTTAAATATAATCTATAATCTAACCTCTACTCAATTCCCATCTCTCATAACTTAACCTTTATTTCTTCTATTTCTTTCTCACCTCCACAACTTTTTTCAGCTATATTTCCTTCAGCATCCAACATAATCCATTGAGGGATATATCCACATGATTCACCTGAAACTGATTCAAATGAAAAAGGGGAGTTTTGAATTTGAGGAAGTCCAGTTTCAAATGTATTTGGTGATAGCGTATTTAGTAACAGATTTATCTTTCAGTCATAAACATTGTATATATCTTTTTCAAAGATAGGCATCGCATTCACACAATGTGGACAAGTTGTAGATCCCCATATTAGTATAGTTGGTTTTCCTAAGAATTGATTTAGATCTGTATACGATGTTACATCACTTTCTTGTTCATTAACTGTTTCTTCATTTTCTACACTTATTTCTTTTACAAGATTCTTTTCTCCATCTACATTATTAGTTGTTTCTTGATTTGAAATATTCAAATCACATCCAGACAATACAAACAATATAGAAGATAAAATACTTAATAATAATAATTTTTTCATAATTATAATAATAATAAAATAAAGTTTTTCCTAAATAATATGAGTTATAATTGCTAATTATTCCTCATCAAAACAATCTTGATTTAATATCCCAATCCCTATTCACCAATCCCTATTCACTAATTGCCACACTTTTTTTAAGATAAGTATCAAGTGTATCTAAATTTTCCAAATTTTCAATATTTTTTCTCATAGATTCAGAAGAGTTAGCTCATAATGATAACAGATATTTAGTTGCATCCTCCCAAGTTGTATCCAATACTAGTATTCTTTTTTTCTCCATAATATTCAAACTTCATCCAGTAGGAATAGGTGGATCAGGTATAAACACCGGTGCCATATCTCCATCTACAAGATTTTTATTGTATACTACAAATCATAAAGAATAAGAATCATCAAATTTTATAGCTACGATTATATTCTGTTTATCGTTTTTCTTATTATCTTTGATGATACCCACAATTTCTTTTCCACCTTTGTATATTTTCCCAATAAGAGGGAACCTTCTCAGAAAAGTATCAAACTTTCTATGTATCAATTTTCATAAACCCTTTTTGGTAAATTTATTGAAAAAGTATGCTATAATCAAAAATAACACTATAGATATAATACTATCCAATATATCGTGGTTAGGCAACAGTTTGTGTAGAAATGTTACTTTTGTAATAAATGCTCATATTCAGTAAGTCCATTTTAATAATATAGTCAATACCCATATTATCAAAATAACAGGAATAAGCTCAAAAGTTCATTTCAAGGCTCACAATAGGAATTTTTTTATCATGTTTTTTGAATTTTAATCTAAAATTTAATTACAGCGCTTTGACTCAATAATAATTAAAAGAAACTAATAATCAATTGTTTATAATACTTTATTATTTATCTACAGTCAGCAGCTAATCTAGTTTTAAAAACTATTGACTTACAATAAGAATTCATTATATAATGAGCCATGGACTTATTTTAAGTATTTCCATAATCTAATATAAGGGGAGAGAATAGATGGAGAATGAAAACGTAACTAGCCATATGGTTTGGGGATCATTGATTGGTTTCTATGCAATACTTGCTTTTGTTTGTTTGGGTATTCTCTTTTCTGCCAATATATGGTATGGAGCAGATAGTATTCAGGCAAGACTTAACTTGAAGGGACAGACTGTAACATCAGTTGAATCTAAAGATAGAAATTTCTTTGGCTATTCGGAAATCAGTGTGATAGAAGGAGCAAAAGAAAAAAGGTATTTGGTAGACACTAATATGTTAGCCATGTACACCTTTCATCCAGTGGAGTAGCCTTATCTGCAATCTAAAAACGAGTTCTAGTTTCAAAACTACCGGAGTGTATCCCGGTAGTTTTTTTAATTATTTTCAATGAATATTGATTAATCCACTTTACTCAATTTTGTAACACCACTATTAGTAGAAAGATGGGCTATTCCATCTACCAAAGCATCATCTATAAAACTAATAAATGAACCATAATTAGTTTCTCCACTACCACTGAAAAACGATACTTTTCCAGTAAGAACTATTTTGTTTTCATGAAATTCAATTCTAGTTAGTATAGCCGAACTAGGTAATTCTAACTTGAATTTTATATCATCTATACTAAAAATATGCTTTGATATATCAAATTCTAAGTTTCTGTTTGTTCAATCTGTATCTATGAATTTGGTTTCTATTATATCTCACTGACTATAGTATTTTCATTTTAATTCATCAAACATTCCTAATCTATCTTCTAATAATACTTTATCTCCCATCTTTTATTTTTATTTAATATTAAATGTTTTTTATATTGTAGTATATATTATACTTTATAAAACTTCCCCTTATATTCTATAATATCTTGATCTGGGTTAGTTTTTTTCAATTCTATTATTTTCATAATATCATCTATTTCTTCAGGAAGTTCCTTTTCTATGATTTTTACTTCTTCTAATTTCTCTTCTTCTTCTATTTCTATTTCTTCTGGAGCTATTTCTTCACAATTATTTTCTTCACATTTTTCCGCATCTCATTTATTATTTATAATGTTTTCTTTCTTTTCTCACTGCTGTACTGTTGTACTTTCTTCTGGTATCTCATTTTTTTGCTCCCCTTTTTTATGTAATGCTTCCCTTGCTTCTAGGTCTTTTTTCATTTGTTCCACTCTAATCGCTTCTTCTATTGCTTTTTTCTTCTGGGCCTCATTTCTTTTGTGTCTTACTAGCACTACTTTTTCATCTTCATTATATCTTTTATTCTTTTTTACTATATTTATATAGATATCCAAATTAATTTTTGCTATTTGTATTATTCTCCTTCTCCTGACTTGCTGGATTTCTACTTTGCCACCCTCTTCTTTGGGTTTAATTTTTTTATCCATCATATAGAAGTTTCATTTCAATAATATAACATCAAATACTTTCAAACTTCATGTATTTTTCATATATATATCTATGGTTCCTACTAGATCTTCTATACTTACCCAGTATCCTCCAAATTTATTATTTTTCTTTACACTTTTGATAATTCATAATATATTGAATTCTCAATCATATTTTTTATCTTCTATTTGGTTTGTAAAATTAGTTTTACTTTTCAAATAAGAATATAATCCATCAAATGGATGTGAAGATAAAAATGTTCATATTGTTTCATATTCATATCTTAGATTTTCCATAATTCCAGCTTTTTCTCAAGGTTTTAGTTCTAGTTTACTACTTTCTAATAACTCATCTCAAAATAAGCCCATAGAACTAGTTTCTTGATGTTCTTTTCTTCACTTAACCCGCTTTAGTATTAGGTCTATATTAGATAGAAGTATCTTTCTATCCTCAAAGGCATCCAAGGCTCATGATTTAGAAAGTGATTCTACAGATTTCCTATTGATACTATCCTCACATCTTACTAAAAAATCTTCCAAATCACTAAATTTACCATTTTTTTCTCTTTCTGTTTCTATAGCTTTTGATAGATCATAACCTAATCATTTTACAGCTACTAATCATATTGCTATATCATCATCTACAGCTGCTACATGAGCGAAAGATTTGTTTATATTTGGTGAAGATACTTGGAATCATTTGATTTTCAATTCATCTATAAGGAATGCTAATTTCTCAGTATTTTCTTCTACTGATCTAAGTAGGGCAGCATGGAATTCAATAGGATGATGAGCTTTCAAATACGCTGTTTGATAAGCTATAATAGCATAACATACAGCATGAGATTTATTGAAACTATAGTTAGCTGCAGGCTCTATCATCTTTTCATATACAAAGGTCGATACTTCTTCTTTGTATCATCTGAAACTAGCTGATTTTTCTATAAAATCTTTTTTCAGTTTTATTATTACTTCCATAATTTTTTTACCAACTCATCTTCTTAGCAAATCAGCTTCACCAAGAGAGAATCCAGCCATAGACTGTACTATTCTCATCAATTGTTCTTGATAAATAGATATACCGTATGTTACATCCATAAATCATTGAAGATCTTCAGTAATCATTTTTTTCTGTTTCTCGGCTTCTTCTTTGCTATATTTCTTTTCAATTTCTTTGTATACATCATCAGGAAGATAAGAGATTGCTTCTTTTCCACTTTTACGGTCTATATAATTTGGTATCCATTCCATAGGTCATGGACGATACAATGCTACCATAGCTACTACATCATCTATAGACGATGGTTTTAGTTTTTTTAGCCATCATCTCATTCCATCAGACTCAAATTGGAATACACCTGAAGTATTTCAATCTCTAAATAAGTCTAAAGTTTTTTCATCATCTAATGGTGGCTCAAAAACCATATATTCAAAGAATTCTTCATATATAGGATCTAATTTTTCTCCATCTTTTAATTTAGCTTTCAATATTTTGATAGCATTTTTGATAATTGAAAGATTCCTTAATCATAAGAAATCCATTTTCAAAAGTCATATATCTTCCAAGTAATGTCCATCAAATTGACTTACTATTCTAGCTGCATCTTGTTCTCATTTTTGTCATGATTTTGGTGGATGTTGTACAGGGGTATATTCTTGTATTTCTTCTGGAGATATTACTACACCACATGCATGTACTCATACCTGTCTTACAGTTCATTCTAATCTAGAAGCAAGTTCTACTATTTTTGTTAGATTTTCATCATCTTTTACTATATTTGCAAATTCTTCATTCTCCATAGAGTGCTTTATAGATTTTTCTACATAGTTTGATAATTCATTAGATTTCGTGAAACTTAGTCAAAACGTTCTTGCCACATCTTTGAAAGCCGCTTTGGCAGCCATAGTCATATATGTACCTATTTGAGCTACTTTTTCCACACCATATACTTTCTTTACATATTCTATTATCTTTTCCCTTTCAGTATCCTCAAAATCAGTATCCACATCGGGCATACTTATACGGGCAGGATTCAAAAATCTTTCAAAAAGTAGATCGTATGGCATAGGATCTATCTCAGTAATCCTTACAAGATAAGATAATAAACTACCAGCAGCCGATCATCTACCAGGTCATACTACTATACCTGATCTTTTTGCGAACATAGTATAATCTTGTACAATAAGAAAGTATGTATCATATCACATTTCATGAACAACCTTGTATTCATATTCTAGACGTTCTATATAATCAGCAAGACTAAAATCGTCTACTATTTTTTGTTCACCATGTTTTTTGATAAAGTCTTTTTTGAAATCAGTATATGTTTCTACTGTAAGTTTTTTCAATTCATCAGGAGTAGTCTTTATGAGTTCCTTAGTCATTTGACCTAAATCTGTCCTAGCAGATAGTTTCAATAGGGTTTTTTCGTCCCATCAAAATTTGAACTTTTCGTTCAATCCCTCATATCATATATAACGTAGCATAAACTCAAACTTATCTATCATAGATTTTTCATAATACAAAAAATAAACTTTACGTCTTTCTCTTTTATACTTAATATGTAATAGTTTTCAATATATTTTTTATATTAACACTTTTGATAGGCATTTATTGATATCTAATTTATTTTATACGGTTAACGACATTTTTTCATTGAATGCTTTAAATCAAAGATTTATAAAAAAATCTTTTGCAGTTTTGTTTTGACTCCGAACGTCCAATTCGATACAATCGATGTTTAATGTTTTGGCTTTTTCAATAACTCTTTGAATTAATTTTTTTCCAAGACCCTCTCCTTGAAATTCGTTATCTACTGAAATATGGTGAATATAAAGTGACCTATATGCAAATGTAAAACCTGTTTCCTTATATTGTTTATCTTCGTATATTATATATCCCATTGCTTCATTTTTATCAGAGAATATAATTATAATTGTTGATTTTGTATCTTCTAAGAATTTTTTAAAAAAGTCGCTCATATCTGAAATATTATGCGGTTTAAATTTCTTTGGAAACATTTTATGATGAAGATTTTGTACTTCTTTATTTAAAGCATGCAAAACATTTATATCTTCTATAGTTGCTGTTTTAAAAGATATTCATTCTTTCAATTCAATATTTTCAAAAGTTTCTGTAAAATTTTTAGATCATTCATCAGTAATTGATATAGTTTTTTGTCATAAACCTTCTCATCAGCTAAAATCTTCTTCATTTGGTTTATTCATTTTTAATCTAATTTAACTATATAAATAATTATACACCAATATAATATATAAAAAACTATATTGGTCAAATTAAAATTATATCTAACTAAAAAAGAATAACTCAAAAGCCTATCAAAGATAATTATATCAAAATTTATTTTTTAAAATTTCCGTAATATTTTAATTTATTATAAATTTCTTCAATATTAATTGATTTTTTTGTTTCTTGGTGAAACCATAAATCCATCCCATCATTCTCAAATCTTGGAACAATATGATAATGTAGGTGAAATATGCTTTGTTGAGCATCCTTTCCTGAGGCATTTAAGATATTAACTCCGGTAGCATTTAATTTATCTTTACAAATTAATGCTAATTTCTTACAAACAATATTTATTCTTTCAAGAACATCATCAGGAGTTTCAAAAATATCTTCATAATGATTTTTAGGTATCACCAAAATATGTCATTTCGAAACTGGATTAACATCTAAAAATACTCTAACTAAATTATCTTCATATAATGTGTATGAATTGATTTCACCTTTATTTATTCTACAAAAAATACAATTTTCATTCATAATATATACTTATAATTATTAAAATTTATATAATCACCTTTTTAAGTTTATCGACTTCTACTCTAGCAAGATTCTAGCAAGACTCTAGCAATGAGTTTTCTAAACTTCTATATTATACAAAATTCATACATCAATACAAGCATTTATATTCTTTCCGAAATTTATAATAAATTCTTAACTTCAATGAAATTAGATATAAGAAACTTCTTTTTTACAATAATTTTCTTTTACTAAAAAATTCTTTCCATTTCTACTTGATTTTTAATATAAAAAAGCTATACATAGAGGGTGCATTTTTTTATTATTAGAAAAAAACAAATGTTGAACTTCTTTTATGATAGCTTAGATACGTTGAAGCAAGTTAAAAAGCCTACCCAACAGGAGGTCATTAAAATGAGTATTGCGACTTTTATTGTAATGATAGTAGCAAGTATGATGTTTATGACATTTGATACATTATTTATAAGGCTATATGATGTAATGTTCAACTTTTTAAATAATAATATAGGATAATATGTCTTTGTGAACCAATAAACAGATTGAAGATGAAGTTCTAAGACGGTATGTACTGTCTGTTGTATCTGGACAAGAAAGTATGGTGTTGACTAATTTATATGAAACTATAAGTAAGAATAAATTATCAGATGCTGTAGTAGAAGTTTTCGTTCCAGAAATCGTAGAAGTAGTAATCACTAAGAAAAAAGAGAAGAAGAAAAAACTTAAGAAATTATATCCTGGATATGTTTTCGTAAGAAGTCAAATGAATGATAAAATATGGTATATACTTAGAAATACTCCATGAGTAAGACTTATTATATGATCAGAAATATATCCTACTCCAGTTACTGACAAAGAAGTAGCTGAGATCAAGAAGATAGTAGATGATAAAGAACAATTAGCACAACTGAATGTTCCATACAAAGTATGAAGCATGGTAAGAATGAGAACTGAGTGAATGGAGGGAGTAGAATGAAAAGTTGTAGAGATAGATGAAATCACTGGAGAGTTAAAGATAGAGATAGAGATTATGTGAAGAGCTACTATAGTAACTACAGATGTTGTTAATATAGAAAAAGCCTACTAACTAAATTTATCATTATATATTATTTGATAGCTTAGAAACTTCTAGAATATTGTTTTGCTCTGAATAATAACAGGATAAACTAATCCTAGTTGGTATCTTTGCAAAAGGTGATTATTTTACAATAATATTATAAACATGAAGAATACCAAACAGTATATATGAATATTTATGTTTCTATTCGGAGTATTATTATTTACTTATAGTATGTATTATTTCTTCTGAACAGGAAAAAATGATATAGACGATATGAAAGTAATAATGTCTGGAGATGAAAAAGTATTAGAAGATGATAATTTTGAAGAAATGTTAGAAGCAGATGAAGTAGATAATATTTCAGACAATGAGATAATAGAAGACTTATTTGTTAGTAATAATGAAAATAATCCATGAAATACATGAGAAGAAGTCTTTGATGAACCTATAATGGGTATGGAAGATGATCTTATGGGAGAACTTGGAGAAGAAGATCAAGAAATGATTATAGACCCTATAGAAAATGGGGATTGAAATAATATAATTCCTACAGAGAACAATAATGGAGAATGAGTTATAGATGAGAATCTTATGATAGTTGATGAACAGGCTATGGAAAATATTCCTAGAGAAGTTACTATATGAGATTATAATGGGGTTATGATAGAAGACGATAGATTGACTGAAATATATAGTATATATGAAATACTATGATTTGCGGCAAATTATCCTGTGTATTCATTTGATACTGATATAAGTGTTAGTTGATTACAAGATAAAATATACTATGAAGAATATGCTAGAATAACTGATTTAATAAATAAGTTAGATGGTACAATCGTACAGTTAAATCTATTCTGAGAAAAGCAGTTCTTTATAAATATACCTACTTATTACAAGAAAAAAGTAGTTATGTGTATAGAAAAAATGGGAGTAACGTATCTACTTATAGTAGACTATGATATATACCAAGATAAAAAAGAGTTTATAGGAAATTTATTTAGTAAATAATACAATTTATAACAATGGCAGGAAAAGTACAAGTAAAATTTAATATTCATTTGATAGCAGGTAAAGCTACTCCAGCACCTCCAGTAGGACCAATGCTAGGGCAACATGGTATCAATATCGGACAATTCACAAAAGAATTTAACGATAAAACAAGCAGTATGATGCAACAATTTGGTGGTTTTGATGTAAAAATCCCAGTTGATGTAACTGTATATGTAGACAGAAGTTTTGATATGATAGTAGGAACTCCAGTAACAGGAGATCTTATCAAATGGAAACTTAAGATCAAGAAGGGAGCTGCAGAACCTAACAACCAAGTAGTTGGAACTTTGACAAGAACTGATTTGGAAGAAATCGCTGAAATTAAAAAACCAGCTATGAATACTGCAAAAGTAGAATCTATTATCAAAAGTATTTGTGGTACAGCAAGAAACATGGGTGTAAAAGTAGAAGCATAGTTTATTCAAATGTAAAATTCAAAGTATAACCATCGTAGTTTTACGAGGTCCAATATAAAATTAGTTATTAGTTTTATTAATATACTTTTCATTTTATGAAAATAAATCTTTGTTTTTCTATAACTTAGTTAACGAATTATGTGGGAGGAGTTAGATCCGTTTGACCACTTTTATTATTATATATTATTATAAAATGGCTACAAGACATGGTAAAAAGTACAAAGAAGTTGCAAAATTAGTAGAAGCTGAAAAAAAGTACACTAAAGAAGAGGCAATGGATTTGGTAAAAAAAGTATCTTATTCAAAATTTGTAGGAACTGTAGAAATACATATCCAAACAAATGCAAATCCTAAGTACAATGATCAACTTATCAGAAGTACAGTAGTATTACCTCATGGGACTGGTAAAACAATCAAAATTGCTGCATTTGTATCTGATGATAATATCAAAGTTGCAAAAGAAGCAGGAGCTGATATAGTAGGAAATACTGAAATCATTAAGGAAATAGAGGCTGGTAATATCAATTTTGATGTATTGGTTGCAACTCCAGATATGATGAGAGATTTAGCAAAAGTTGCTAAAGTATTATGACCAAAAGGTCTTATGCCTTCTCCAAAAGCAGGTACTGTAACTACAAAAGTTGCTGATACTATAGGAGAAGTTAAAAAAGGTAGAGTAGAATTCAAATTAGATAAAGCATGAGTTATTCATGTTTCATTATGAAAGACTGATTTTGATACTGATAAATTAGTAGACAACTTCAATACATTGATGGATGCTATAAAAGCTGTAAAACCAGCAGGTGTAAAATGAAGACTTATAGAAAATATATTTGTGGCCCCTTCTATGGGACCTGGTGTAGAGATAGAATTTACTTCTTAATAATAACCATAATATTATGGCAAAAAAAACTATTGAATTAGATGAAGAACTTTATGATGCAGTTCAAGAATTGAAAACTGTATTCAGTGAAATCGTATGAGAAGAAATTAAAGACGATGAAGAAGTAATCGGAATCTTAATCTCAGGATTTGTAGAATCTTTGAATGAAGAGGAAGAAGAAGACGGAAAAGCTGAAGCTGAAGCTAAAGCTAAAGCTAAATAGTTTCAACTTCTATAATATAAGAAATTAATAATACTTAAATATTATTTGAGTATTTTAAAAACCGGCGTACGCCGGTTTTTTTGTATATAAGAATTTATAATAAATCATAATTAAATCTAGAAAAGAATCCTAAACAAGGTGTCTTATGTAATATTTAAATTATAAAAGCCTTGATATTGTCTATAGCATCATTATTTGTTTTCCCTAAATCATCATCTATACTTCTCCATTCAAAATCGTATAGTTCATTAGGATCTATATTTATTTCTTCATCTTCTGTTAGAAAAAATGCAAATCTAAAGTCATGATGATAATGTTCTCATTCTTGTTTCTTTTCATTAGCCAAAATTTTATGACTATTTATATTTATAGGAATAAATTTATTTTTTTCATGCCAATCAGATAATAATATATTTTTCAGTCTTGTTTCTTCTTTCACTTCTCTAGTTGCACAATTATGAATTTCATCATCTCCATCCTCATAATGTCATCCAGGACTTACCCATTTGTTTACATTGATATTGTGTATAATCAAAGTTTGTTTTTTATCTGGAGATATGACAAATCCAGTAGCAGTTACATGTCATGTAAAGTTTTTCCTATGCCAAATATCTTCATTATTTTCTAATTGACTTAGAAGTAGTTTTATTTTAGATTTATCATTGGGGAATTTTTCTAAGTATAGTTTTATGATGTTTTCTGTATATTCTTTGATAGGGAATGACATTTTTTATGTAGTTAGTAGAAGAGTTAAAATAATAACTTTTTTCTAATTTTAATTCTTGTATTATAGTTTTTTTTAAAAAGAAAACAACAAAAAAAAGAGGGGAGGGAACCCTCCTCTCTTTATCGTAATACAAAAAGAAAATTAGAAGTCCATTCTAAACTCAAAGCCATGACGTTGGAAATCCAACTTTTCATACAGCTGATGAACACCTATTCTCTTGGTACGACTATTGGCGATAAGTTTATAACATCCAGCTTCTTCAGCTTTTGATATAAGGGCTTTTAATAATTTTTTTCCCTTGTTGAGACCTCTAAATTCTTCCTCTACAAATAAATCCTCCACAAAACCAAAGGGTTTTCCATGTAAATCATTGTGCATAACATACAAGTATACATGTCCTACTTCTTCCCCCTCATCATTACTTACAGAGAGTCTTACACCTCTACAATTTGTAACAAACTTTTCCGAAATCATACTTCCTCCTATATGTATGTATCTATGATATATATAATAATTATTTATTACCTATAATTATGAGATTTATCTCATATCAATTGTTTTTATTCCTATTAACTTAGAATTATCTAATAGGTAATCTTTCAATTTAGAAGGATCTTTTAGTATTTCAATTGATGGGATTTCTACTTTGAGACCTCTTCTTAGATTTCAAATCATTTTATCTTCTATTCATATAAACATAGTTCAACCATTTTCGAAATGTACTAGTCATATAGATTCTCCCTCTAGAGCACTCAATAATCTTTCTTGAGTTTGCCCAGTTTCTTTAATTATTTTTTCATATTCTACCACTTTTTCTATAAATGTAGAATTTAATTTATTTTCATTCATTAGTTTACGGGAGTGAAATCATAAATATCATCTGTTGTAGAAACTTTCTCTGTTTCAATAATCGATTCAAATCTTATCTTTGGTTGGAATACAAAAGGCATATTTTTCAGTTCTTTAGTTTCTTCATGTAGAATCTTAGCGTACATCATAGGCATTCTAATACATCCATGTGATTTCCCATATCCTGTAGTTACTCCATTATGAAAGAAATAACCCCCACTCAACCATACAGCATATGACATAGCTGCATTTTCATATTTACTTGATCTATGATATTTGTCATGTCGTCTTACTGCATGTAAGTTAGATACAGGAGTTCTACGGTTTTTAGTTCCAGGGGATACATATGTTGTCAAAAATCTTTTATTGTCTTTGTAAAAAACCAATATATGTTTTCAACTTTCATCTTTTCAGACTATAATTCCATTATCTCAAGTAATTCTTTTTACTAAATCTCCATAAAGACATTTTGCATCTTCCAAACTATCAGGAACTCATTTAATCTCAGGGTTGATAAAAGGATATACAGGAGCATCATAATTTATATCTCAGTATCCCCAAAGCACTCTTTTGTCAAAAAGATTTACTTCATAATGTTTTCTATGCATTTCTTGATATATTATATATCTTAGTTTCATTATATCTTCTTCTGATATTTCTTCTCTCTCTAGTTCAGTGTTTTCTACTGTAGCTAATAATGTATTTAATTCACTATCATCTTTACAGATATAAGAATTATCTATACTTTTTCACTCAGGTGCTTGTTCATGGTTTTGTCTCATTTTCTCACTTATTCACTTGTATCCTATATTTTCAAGTTCAGGAAAATAATATTTTAGAAATAGAGTTTTTGATGTTTGTTTTCCTATGATTCCATCAAATTTAAGATTATGTTCATTTTGTATTTCTCTTACTTTAGCAGAGAATCCTTCTTTTTGAATACCAAAAAATTTCAAAAAATATTCTAATTCCTTTATAGGTGTGAATTCTATAGACTTTTCAAATTTTTCATTTCAATCATTTGCTTTATATATATTACATATTATTTTTTTCGAGTTCTTATTTTTTAAATTTAATGTTACTTCACTTATATCTGCTTTTGCTTCAGGACTTCATAAACTAACAAGCAAACTAATACAAGTAGCCATTATTATTTTTTTGTATTTGCTATTTTCTTTGGTATTGTCTGTTTCTAATCTCTCCATTATTATGTTATGGTAAATTAAAAATGTATATAATACAAATGAATAGCTTTTTTTATGTAAAAGTCAATATATAATGTAAAGAAAATTGACAATAAATATGTTTTTTATATAATGTATAGTAGATATTTTAAAATCAAAAATAAACACAATGTTACAATCTATTGATAAATCTACAAAAATTAGCTCTAAAGATCTTATAGAAACAGGCAGTTTTGAAGGTCTTTTGGAGGGAGTTTTTTTTGGTATAGAGAAAATAAACGCAACCTATTATATCAAGATAATGAGAAAAATACTAAATAATAAGCCTATTAATGTGGTAGAGTATAAGAATTTTGTTGATATCTTGAAGGACGAGGAGGTTTTAGATTTACTTGAGAAATATTCACATAGTTTAGATATTGATATGATATTAGAATCTTTTGATATAGATAATATAGTAGCTTTAGTAAAAGATGAGACAACCAAATCTTTAGTTACTACATTGGAATTGGAGTGAGAGATATGATTTAGGTTTCAGATGAGGAGAAGAGTAGGAGGGGATCTTAAAACTGAGAGTTATATAGTTGGTTTAGATGAGGCTTGAAATAGAATTATATATGAAATATTGTATACAAAAAATGATTGAGAAAAACTTCTTCGGTGTGGAATGAGAAATAATGATTGAAATATTATAAAAATGGGATTTTTGGATGAGAATGGGAAGAATTTATATGGATGAGTTTCTTGGTTTTGGCTAAGTCCTAAAGTAGATGAGAAAAATGGGAAACAATATTTAAGAGTTCGTAAAACTAAGGATGATGATGTAAAAATGGTGGATAGAGATGGGAAAGAATTAGTTAATGATTAGATCTTAGACTAAGATTTATGTTTATTACGTAGTTTTATTTCATATAATTACTTCTTTTACTACTAGTTAGTATAGGAAGTTTTTTTGTCCCGTATAAACAAAACTAATGATTAGAAACTTCCATCCCAAAAAACAATTCTCTTCTTCTGTCTCTAATAAAACAATCTTTCTAGCATACCTCACATCAGCTATATAACCATCTTCATAAAATATATATCAATTATGCATTTTGGCACAGATATTATCTTCTTTGTATGTTTTTTATTTAAGATGATTTTCTAAAATGATATCAACTTTTTTAGTTCTTTATAGTCTGTTTTTCCAGTTCCAAGTACGGGAATTTCAGCTATTTTGATTATATCAGAAACCTTGATAAGGTTACTTACTCATCTTTTTCTAAGGTAATCATTTACTATTTCTACTTCCAAATGCTCTATACTAAACAATACTATCTTAGCATTTCCATCTTTTTCCAAAGCTTCTATAGCTATTTTCAATTCTTTATCATCTCCAAATTCTTCCAATAACACTCACTCTACAAACGGCAAACTTATCATCTCTCCAGCTATTTTTATAAACCTTTTCAGCCTTCCAGTGATATACAAATATCAATCTTTATCCAAATATCCTAAATCTCCAGTTTTGTAATATTCTTTTCCATCTATCTCCTCAAAAGGGGACTCTATTTTCTCATCCAAATATCCTTCAAATATACTAGGTCATTCTATATATATCATTCATTGTTCTCCAATAGCTCATTCTTTCTGACTATCCAGCCCTATTATTTTACAATCTAAACATCATATCACCTTTCCTACGCTTCATAGCTTTGGTCAGTCGATAGGGTTGATACTTACTACAGGACTACACTCTGTGATACCATATCCTTCTAATATCTTCCCTTTAGGGCATAATTCTTTGAATCTATCAGCCACTGCTTGGGGGCATTTCTCAGCACCTACTACTGCATAGCGGACAGAGCTCAAATCGTTCATATCTGCCAAATTCATTATCATTTTCAAAAATGTAGGGGTAGCTGTAATAGCTGTGATTTTGGTATGTTTGATTATCTCCAATATAGTCTTAGCGTCATTTGGGTCAGGAGTATAAACCATCTCCAAACCACTTATCAAAGGCATAATAGTATTGATAGTAAAACCAAAACTATGGAAAGGAGGTAAGAATCATAACAATCTATCTTGATCTGAAAGAGCAAAAATTTCTAGAGCCCCTTTTATATCTTCTATCAAATTGGTATGACTCAAGGGAACTGCCTTAGGTAGACTTTCACTTCCTGATGTGAAAAGAATTACAGCTTGTTTAGATATTCTAGGAATAGGCATGTACAGACTTTTTATAAGAGCCTGGATTTTATTTCCTATACTTATATCTTTCAATAAATCTTCTACAAATACAAATTTCTCTGCTTTTGCATACTCTTCCAAGAAATCATTTTTTACATTTTCATAGAAATCACTAGAAGTAAGTATTTTATCTACTTTCGAGAAATTTACACAATGGTCAAAGCCTTCCTTTCATAGAGTCCAATTGAACATCACAGGCGTCTTGTTCGCTAGATATGTAGACATTATCATAAGACTAGCGCTACCTACAGCAGGAAGCATAATTCCTATATACTCTCAGGGTATTTGCTTGATATAATTGCTTATAAGATAGGCTTTGATAGCAAAATCTTTCTTGTTTTGCATTCATAGGATATTATCCCATAAGAAAGGAGCTTTTTTATCTTTTTTGAATTGTTTTTTCCAGAGGGTTAATATGTTTTCTGTCATGGTTGTTTATTTTTTTTCAATTAAATCATATAAGGCTTATTATAATAATAATTATTCCTGAGAGAATGGAAAGAATAGATGTAGTAAATTTCTTTTTATCTATTGATTCCGGTGAAAGGAGTAAATTAAATAATCCAAAAAGAACTAAACCTATTCAAAGTATCGCAATTATGCTATAAAAAAAATCATCTCAATTAGATTTTTCTTTTGTATTACTGAAAAAATTTCATTCTTTAATTTTTCATTTAAATCATCTAATACTTACTCGCATAAGTGTTATTCATACAAAAAATATAATAATAGATATTGATAGATAGAGATAGAAAATTTCTTTTTCTCATAACTTTCATTCTGCATGAAGTCAAAATACAAGAAGGGTAAAAAATCCACCAATAAAAACTAAACATATTCAAAGCACCATACTTAATGTATAAACAATAACTCAAATAGCTCTAGCTCAAGTTATTTGCTGTTTTTTATTACTAGAATTTACTTTTTCTATAGAATCTTCCATTATTTAATTTTATCTAAATAAAATTTAATCCATTCTTTAAGAGAGGCATATAATTTTCTATGCTTTTTACTATAAAGAAAATAATTTGAATTTCAAATGCATTATTTTAAAAAAGTTCAATATCCTATTGAATATATAGGAATTATTATTATAATTATTTAAAAGAGTTAAAAGATAGTAAAAATATAAAGTTTTATAAAAAATAATTAAAATAAACAATGAAAAAAAATAAAAATTTATTGAAAAAACAAGGGTTCACTCTTGTAGAGTTGATTATTGTAATAGCGATAATAGCTGTTTTAGCTGTTGCTGCATTTATGATGTTGACAAAATGGTTAGGGAAGAGTAGAGATAGTCGTAGATTGTCTGATCTTGGGACTATCCAAAAGTGATTAGAAGTGGGATATTCTGACGAAGATATGTGAAATGGACTATATCCAGATATATTAGAACAGACTGGCGCGATATTACTATATTCATGAGATGATACACAAAAACTAGCATATCAAGGAATAGTAGACTTGGAAGTATCAAAATCAGCAAATTTACAGAAAACACCATTAGATCCAAGTGATGGAAATGAATACACATATTTGGTGACTTCAAATAGAAAAAAATTTCAAGTTATGGCAATGTTAGAAGATGGAACTGAAACTACAGTATTTGTAGATAATGTTTTTGCGTTAGATTATAGTAATAGAGTAGCAACCGTAAGAGGTTTTGATATATGAGTATTATTAGAAGTATGAACTAATTTACCTATCCAATATTGAACAGAAGCATGAACATGATTGAATTTGTCTGATGATAATATATTAGATGCCTACAAAGCAAAAAGAAAAGATGGAGAAGACCCAGTTGTAGGTATAGGAATACAAGAATTAGAAGTATATACTCAAACACCTGTAGTAGAAACTCCTGCACCAAGTATTGTAGTAACACCAAGTTGTGATGAAGCTACAAAACCAGAAGATAATACTCACATAATATATACAATAAATCCAAGTTCAGAAAATCAAGCATATGTAAAAGATAGTTGAGAATGTGGATATGAATGTAAAGATAATTATACTGGTACTTATTGTACTACAGCTCCAGATATAAATACAGTACTTATGATGCATGCAGATACTGATTTCAATGATAGTTCTACGAAATCTAACAATGGTATCGCATACTTAGATGCTTCATTAGTTACTAGTAAGGCTTGATTTGGAAATGCTATGAGTTTTGATGGTGTTGGAGATTTTGTAGAGGTTCCAGATAGTACGGATTTTGATTTTGCTGCTGGAAATTTTACTATAGATACTTGGGTAAAATATGATAACCTTGGTGTTAATACTAGAATATTATGACAATATGAATCAAATAGTCCTGATGGTAATAGTTCTTGGTTGTTGTATTTAAATAATAATAAGATAAAATTCCTCGCGATGGATACTCTAGGAGTAACTGCTACTACAATAAGTTCTACAACCATTGCTACATGAAATTGGTACCATATAGCTATAGCTAGATCTTGAACTTCTGTAAAATTATTTATAAATTGAAAAAAAGAGTCAGAATATACTGGTTTATGAACTATTCGTGATAAAGAACTTCCATTAATAATTTGAGCTGGTTATAAAGGAGTATGATTAGGGGATTATAATATGGATGGATATATAGATGAACTTAGAATAAGTAAGGGAATAGATAGAACTACAGAAATAGGAGATAATCTTTATGTTGGATGAACTTGTAATATAGAAAGTCTATGTTTTGCTGTACCTACAGCTCCATATTAGAAATATTTAAGTGATTTATATAGTTTTAAAAAACGAAGCTAATTAGCTTCGTTTTTTAAAATTAAAACTTGAAAAAAACTAACTAATAGTTATACTACATATAATTTATATATAATTAATTATATCAATATGGAATCACAAGTAGCATTCAAATTAGATAACAAGCTTAAAAATATAGCTTTAAAAAAAGCAAAAGCTAATGGCATTACTCTAAAGGCTTTTTATACTTATTGTACCAAAGCATATATTACTTGAGAATTGGATTTAGGAATTAGATTGAATGAATGGGGGAATGAGGAAGAGAAAGCTTGGGAAGAAGCAAAAAAAGAGATAGAAAGATGAGAAACTCTTGATGGAAAAGAATTCTTTAAATCTCAATGAATTTCATAATGTATAAATATGAATTTACCAAACAAGTAATAAAATTTCTTAAAAAACAAGAAAAAGATACTTTAAAGCAAATTTATATCAAAATAGAAAATTTGGTAAAAAATCCTTATAATAATCCAAATGCAAATGTTATGAAATGAAAAAAATGACATTATAGACTTAGAATTTGAAATATAAGATTTTTGTATACCATAGATGATGGTAAAATTCTAATTTATTTTTATAAAGTTGATTATAGAGGGTGAATATATAAAAAATAGAATTTCCCCTACCTTAACCCCAATATATCACTAACCACAGCTACAGCTGTAGCATCTCCGCCTGCACCAGGTCCAGAAAAGAATGTAGTACTATTTTCTCCTACGACCTCTACAGCATTGATAACTCCATTAGTCATACCTAGTGGGCTATCTATAGCTACAAATTCAGGTCTTACAAAAGCTTTAATTCTATCTCATTTTTTCTCTATTACTCCCAAAAGTTTTATTTTCATTCCCATTTTCTTAGCTTGAGATATATGAACTTGTTTTAGATGACTTATTCATTTGATTTGCATATCTTCTAGTTTGATATCAGCTCAGAAAGCTACTTTTGCAAGAAGAATTACTTTGTATGCTGCATCTAATCATTCTACATCATTGGTAGGGTCACTTTCTGCATATCAAAGCTTCATTGCTTCTTCCAAAACTTCTTTATATTCTAGTTCAGGATTTTCTGTCAATTTACTTAGTATATAGTTGGAAGTTCCATTCAATATTCATTTGATAGATTTAATTCTATCTCCTGCAAGTCAGTGTTCTATAGCATTGATAATAGGTATAGCTCCACATACTGCAGCTTCATATTTTAGTTCTACATTATTTACTTTTGCTATTTGGAAAAGCTCAGTTCCATGAGTTGCCATCAAATCTTTATTTGCTGTAACTACAGATTTTTCAGCTTGTAGACTTCTTATTATGATGTCTTTTGCTATATCTATTCACCCCATTGTTTCTACTATTACATCAACTCCAGAATCATCTAGAATTTCTGCAAAAGATTTTTTGAAAAGTTCAGGATATGTTACATATAGTTTTGCAGATTTACTACTATTTGGATACAGTGTATATATTCCTTTGATATTTACATTCTTATGATATTTTATTAAATTTTTTGCAACTGCAGCTCATACAGTTCCACATCAGATTATTCAGATATTCATTATAAAAATTTATTATAATTTAAAAAGAGATACAGGTTTAGAAACATCTAGACCGGTCTTAAAATTTCAATTCTGAGTTCAAAGACCAATCTAGCGATATTTTATTATTTAATTATATCAATCAATAATTTTCCAGTTCATATTTCTCACTTTCCCCCACTCTTCCAATTTACTTCTTTCAATTCTTCTTCTTGGTCACTTGCTCATATAGCCATGATATAGATGTCTCATACAGTTTTCAAATCTGTAATAGGGGGATTGGAACTTTCTGTAAATTTAGCTTGGACAAATGATTTCAATTCAGCTGCATCCAAACTATCAAAATATAAATCCAATATCAATTTTGAATTATCTTTGATAAGAGAATTGTCTATTTGCTTTATGTCAGCTATTTTTTCTATGATAGTTTTTCTTACTTCTTCAGAAATTCCAGATAGGTCATGTTTTTTTGTCGATTCTAATTCTTTGATAGATCCTTTGATGACTTCAGGTTCTTTTCTATTCTTTATATCATCATAATAGAAGTAATGTTTCAAGAATTCTAATTTTTCTTCTCATTCTTGATTATAGAAATTCTCCAAATATTTATTAAATTCATTCAAACTCATATTCTTGTAAGTATTTACCTGTTCTGTTACATCAACTATTTCTATATTTACTTTTCTCTTTGGTACAAAGAAAATCAAATTAGCTAATATTATTCATATTGACCTCATCAATAAATGAAAAAATTTGGTATCTCCATTGTGCCGAGCCATACTCCACATACTTCCCCAAAGTCACTTACTTCTGATAGCTACGACCTTAGTATTTTCTGGCATAAGTTTACATATATTGTATACCGCTTGTTTACCTACTATGCTTTCATATCATTGTCTATATATTTGTCCTGATGGATAGATAAGTATATTTTTACCACTTTTTAAAGACTCTACTAGTTTAGCGAAAACTTTTTTTACATCATCTGCATTAGCTCCGGCATCCATTTCTCATATAGGAACGGTTCATACAAGTTGCATTACTTGTTTTATTCATGTTTTATTATAATATTTTTCTGAGGCTACAGGAGAGACTTTCAAATATTTACTAAGAAATGCTATAAGTATCTGAGGGTCTACCAAAGCTACATGATTTGGTAGCAATAATACCGGTCCATCATGTTTTAGATTTTCAGCTCAGTTTAGCTTTATTTTATAACGTAAACTAAGAAAAAGTTTATATAAATATATCATATAATATCTTTATTTATATTTAATAAATTTTAATGATTGTTATTATAACAAAAAGATGTGATTTTTCTAGGGAAAATTGGGATGAATACTAGAAAAATCTGTTGTTTTTTCTTCTATATTCAGTATATTTATGATGCTTTACAATTGGGATTTACTAATAACTAATGATTTATGTTGAAAATAAAGGAAATATTACAGGCGAAGAAAAAATTTGATAAGAGTATAGTATTGCATACTCCTTTGGAATATAATCAGTCTCTTTCTGAAAAGTATGGAGCCAAAGTTTATATCAAAAGAGAAGATTTACAAATTGTAAGATCTTACAAAATAAGAGGAGCTTTCAATTTTATCAATTCTCTATCTTTGGAAGATAGAAAATATGGGGTAGTGGTAGCAAGTGCTGGTAATCATGCACAAGGTATCGCGCTTACTTGTAATAAACTTGGTGTAAAATGAACTATATTTATGCCACAGACAACTCCTAGCCAGAAAGTCAGAAAAACTAGAAAATTTGGAGGGGAGTGGATAGAGGTAGTACTTGTATGAGATACTTTTGATGAAGCATTTCATAAATCTAAAGAATATTGTGATAAAAAATGAGCAATATTTGTACATCCTTTTGATGATCTGAAAGTAATTACAGGTCAGGCTACTTTATGATTTGAGATTATAGAAGATATTCCAGAAAGTGAAATAGATTATTTGGTTTTACCTATAGGTGGAGGAGGTATCGCTTCAGGGGTAGGTACTATATTCAAAGAATTGTCTCCTACTACACAAATTATAGGTGTAGAATCAGATACATCAGCTAGTATGTGTGAATCTATCAAACAAAAAAGTGTGGTAGAGTTACCTAGTATATGAACTTTTGCAGATGGGGTAGCAGTAAAAAAACCATGAAAATATTGTTTTCAAATAGCTCAAAAGGTAATAGATAAATTTGATGTAGTAAAAGATGGACTTATTGCAACCACTATGTTAGGTTTGTTAGATGATCAATGAATTATAGTAGAACCAGCAGGAGCATTGTCTATTGCTTATCTTGATACTATCAAAGATGAAATCAAATGAAAGACTGTTGTTTGTGTGATAAGTTGAGGGAATTTTGATTTTTCTCGTTTGCCAGAAGTAGAAGAAAAAAGTTTAAAATATTTGGACTTGAAAAGATATTATGTTATTTCTTTTCCTCAAAGACCAGGAGCATTGAAAGAGTTTTTGGGCGTTTTGAATGAAGGTGATGATATAGTATATTTTGAATATATGAAAAAAACTGCCAAGGAAAGAGGTCCTGCATTAGTTGGTATTCAGACTTATAATAGTGCCAATTTTCCAAAAATAGAAAAATCTATGGAGAAAAAATCTATTGTTTTTGAAGATATTACAAATAAAGAAATGTATTTTGATTTACTAATATAATAATTATGGAAAACGGAATATCTGATTTGAAAGTATCTTTATTTAGATATAGAGATAATATAAATTTAAGACCAAATAGAGATATGCAAGCTCCAGTTCATAGAATTATGGCTGTATTGTCTGGGGTTTTGGCAAAGAATAATTTAAGTTCAGAAGATAAAATTTCAAAAATAAGAACAATTAGACAAACTAATTCTAATTTTAAGTTAAGAAGTCCTCATATTTATAATTTAGTGGATAATTTTGTAGACTCATTATGTGATGTTTTGGAATATCAAGAATTGATACTAGATGGAGATTCTATTTTGGGGATTGATACTTTGACAGTATGTATATGAGGTCTTTATTGAGATATTGAACTTATAGAAAATAAATTTATACATCAGAATAGGTCTTTCAGTGTATATTGTTCTATGGAGATAGAACAGTTATTAGCTTTGGTTATGCAAGATGTTATCAAAGAAAATAATTTATTGAAACATACAACTATATTGAAGGAAGATTTATATAGTTTTTTAATGAAAATACAGAGACATTTAGAATTATTATCAATGGAGAAATATAATTTAGATTATAATCAGATACTTTCTATTGCGATAAAGAAAATATATGAAAATATAGGACTTAGTATAGTACATTAGTATAGTGATTAGTGATTGGGGATTAATATATTCAATCAAACTTTTATTGGGAATAGGGATTTCTATATTGAAATAACTTTATTCTAAGGATTTTCTACTAATTCCTCCGTGAGGTTCTCACGCACTCTTGCGTGGTTCAAGATTAGTATATTCAAATAAGAATATTTATAATTTATAATTTAGAAGAATGTATGATATAATAATAGTATGAGCAGGAGCTAGCGGGCTTATGTGTAGTATATTCGCTCCTAAAAATGCTAAAAAATTAATTATAGAAAAAACTCCAAAAATAGCTACTAAAGTTTTTTTATCGTGAGGAGAAAGATGTAACTTTTCTAATATGTATATAGATATAGAAGAAGATTATTTTGGAGAAAATAAAAAGTTTCTTTTTAGTGTTTTTTCTAAATTCTCTAATTATGATATGATAGATTTTTTGGAAAAAAATGGAGTTAAATCTAAAATAGAAGAACATGGTAGAATACTTTTGGATAGCAATAAATCTACGGATATGATAGAATTATTGATAGATAAGGTTCGGGAGAATGATGCTAAATTGGAATTAAATACAGAGTTATTAAATTTACAAAAGAAAGGAAATGTTTTTTATATTAAAACAAGTAAGTGAGATTATCAAACTAAAAAACTTGTAATAGCTACATGATGAAGAAGTTTTCCACAAATAGGTACAACTGGAGATGCTTATCGTATAGCAGAAGGATTTGATATCAATTTATTAGAGCCATATAAAGGACTTTGTGGTGTGACTACAAAAAAAGACCTTTCGTCTTTATCCGGTTCAAGTGTAGTTACTACTGTTGTTTTATGGGATAAAGAAGAGAAAATATATTCTCAAACTAGTCCTTTGTTATTTACTCATTGGGGTCTAAGCGGACCTTGTATATTCAATACTACTTTGAAATTGTGAGAATATCTAAGATCCAAATGAATCAAAGCAGCACAAGAGGATGAATATATTAGAGACAATATAAAAGTTTCTTTTCAATTAGAAGAAGAGAGTACTAGTAAAAAATTGAAACAATTTTTCCCAATAGAAGAAGAAATATTTCTGGAAATTCAAAATATAAGAGGATGGAAAGAAGCAAAAGTAACGGGTGGGGGAGTTCTAGTAGATGAAATTACAGCCTCTTTTGAATCTAAAAAAGTTCCATGACTTTATTTTATATGAGAAAGTTTAGATATTACCGGTAAAACAGGAGGTTATAATTTACAATTCGCTTGGAGTAGTGGTTATATTTGTGGAAAGGGATTGTCAATTTAATCAAGGATTCTTTCGTGATTTACTATTAATCTCTCCATGTTTTGGGATTAGTTTATTGGGGATTGGGATTTAATTAAGGTTTTTTGTAAATAATGTGAAATTTATTAAGATAAAATGTTGACAAGGAAATAAAAAAACTTAGAATATAAGAGATTTATCATTTATATTTTTCAAATGGAAACTTCAAAAATTAGTGAACATGATAAGAAAAGGAATATAAGATGAATGTCTGAATATGATATGATGAACCTTACAGACCAGTCTGCCAGTGTTTTGCGTGCAGCAAGGAATCAAAAAAGTAAAGAACTTTGACGTAAATTGAATACTGCTGAAAATAGAGAATTATTCAATAATGTAATGATTCAAATAGTAAATCAATATTCTAATCTAAATGGTAGACTAAAAGAAGTTAAAATAGCTTTAGGGACTAGACTTAGTGAGAGAAGTAATAGAAAAGGGAAAATAAAGAAAACTACATGAGAACAAAAACAGCAAACAGCTAGTGACTTAACAGATACACTTACTGCAGATAAACCAAGTTCTATCTTTTCAAAAGAACAACTCAAAAGAATGAAAATGGATTCTTTGAATGTGATTAGGGCAAGACATTGAGACCCAAAGGAATAGGTTAGTTTGTTTGGTGTTGAAAAGCAAATCTAAATACTTATAATAAGTTGATTAAGTTTAATGATATACAATATATATAAATGATTTTGAAGAACTTCTCTAGAATAATAAAGACCACAATATTCCAATTTTTAGCGACTATTTTTTTGTTAAGTTTTTTGTTTTTCTTTTTGACTATATTAGCATGACTTACTATCAAAGTAGGTGATTTTTCTAATGAATTGAAAGATAAATTATGAATATATGTCTATTTTAGAGATGGTAAGGATTCTCAAGATAGCAACTCAATATTTACAGAAATTATCAATTTAGAAAATGAATTAGAAGAAAACAATTTGACTGTACAGTTTGCTAATAAGGAAGAAGGTATAGCCGTACTCTCAAAGAGATTCCCTGAAATAATAGAGAACTTTGAGAAATATGGATTAGATAATCCTATACCACATACTATGTATATAGTATTTGATAATGAAAAGGGTTATAATGATATGAAAATAATTTTAGAAAAATCCCAATATAAGGATATAGTTCAAAATTTGGATGAGTTAGGTATTACAAACTCTTTTAGAGAACAAGAGAAAAGAGTAGCTAATACTATAGAATTTACCAATTTTATTATCCAGTTCTATATTTTTCTAAGTATAGTGCTAGTGGTTATTATAGTCTGGTTTATACTTCTTATATTGAAATTAAACTTTTTTAATTTTTATAAGCAACTAGAGGTTGAAAAACTTATTTGAACTTTTTATTGGCAAATCAAAATTCCTTTTGTATTAGAGGCTTTACTTCTTATTGTGATAGCTTTCTTTATAAATCTAGTTTATACATTCTCTTTATTAAAATATCTAAATGTATATTTTTTAGAAGTATTTGAATATGATATATTTGAAGTAATAAAATATAATCAAGTAATTATAAATGAGTGGACAGTTACAGACATTGTATTGTTAGAACTATGATTCTTCGTAGCTATAGTATTGATAGCTTCTGACTTATTTTTAAGTTGGTTAATTAGAAAAATATAATGAAAGTTTTGAAAAAAAACAAGAGAGCATTTCTTGATTATGATATCAAAGAAAGATTTATTGCAGGTATAGTACTGCAATGATTTGAGGTTAAATCTATCAAAACAGGAAATATAGATATGAGAAATTCATTAGCTTATATTAGAAATAACGAAGTTTGGTTAGGAAATCTAAATATTCCTATGTATAGCAAAACTAATCCTGATATGTTTCCAGATTATCAATCAAAAAGAACTAGGAAATTACTTATGAAAAAAAGAGAAATAGGAAGAATGGCAGAAAGGACTAAAAAAACTTGATTAGTTTTGATAGCTTTAGCTACATGAATTTCCAATGGAAAAATTAAAATAGAGTTAGGCTTATGAAAATTGAGGAAAAAAATAGAGAAAAAACAAATCAAAAAAGAGAAAGATATTTTGAGAGATGCAAAGAGAGAAATGAAAAACTACTAACAACTGTTAGTAGTTTTTATTTATAAAAATATTTAGTTTCTATATTATATATCAAATATATTTTCTAGCTCTATTATATCTATTTTTTCTATTAGATAGTTTTCTATTTGTTCTAATATATAATAAAGTCTAGCTTTGTTGATATATATTTTCTTTAATTTACTTATAGCAGTCAGCATACTTTCTAATTTGTCTGGATATTTATTACTTATCTCATCTATTTTTCCATATATTCTATCAAGGAATACTTCATCCTCTTTACTAGGATAATATGTAGTATCTTTGGGGGTAGTGTTATATAAACTATCTGTATTTACTGGAGCTTTTGGTGGTGTTTGATTTGTTTTACTAGTAAGCCATGTCCCTACCCGTCCTTCTACTCCATTAGAACGTTTTATTTTTATCCAGCCATCATTATCAGCTGTTACTTGTACTGTTTCTCATAGATAAGCTACAGATATTACATTAGTTCAAGCCATACAAGGCCTATCTCTTACATTAGCAGCAGTAGTTATTTTTGCCATATAGTTCACTTCTCTTATAGGATCTTGGTAGCATCCTCCTCATGCAAAACTATAAGAAGAGAATAATCCTAATATTAGAGATAATAGTATTAGAGTTTTTTTCATGGTTATATTAGTTAATATATAAAGATGTCTGCCTAAAGTATATGTTTTTTACTTTTGCTTTTCAATAGAATTTTTTCTCATAATAAAGATATGCTTAATTTTGGGCTTTTCAAACTAAAATTTAAGTAATTGTGATTTGTAATTAAATGTTTTCTATAATTTAATATTTAGATTAATAAGAAAAACCATACCCTTAGAATAGGAAAAAACATTTCTTTAATAGTTGTTATTATAAAAATTATAGCTTAATAGCTAAACATACAAGGAGTGAGTTATAGACCGCGCAATAAAGTTGAAAGTAATATCTACGGTAATAGTTATATTGCTAGGATTTATAGGATTTTTATTGTTTCTTTTCATGTTTTCTAATTGAAAAAACATTAAAAATAGTTATACCAAATACACTGTAAGAAGAAGGAAGGAAACAATCTTTTAATTTATAAATTTATAATTATATGTTTATAATCAAGAATAGTAAATGATTGAAATGAGAAATCCAAATAAGTGGTAGTAAAAATGCAGGATTACCTATAGTAGCTGCGAATTATCTTATAGGAAATAAGATAAAATTAAATAACTTACCAAATATAAGTGATATCAAAACTTTGCAAACCATAGGTGATCAAGATTTATCTAAATGAACTTTAGCTTCTGAATTAGCTCAAAAAATAAGAGCCTCTATTTTACTTATACCAGCTTGATTGAAGAAATTTGGAAAGATAACTTTTTGTCAACCTGGAGGATGTAATATAGGTAAAAGACCTTTAGATACTTTTGATTCGGCTTTGTATCAAGCATGAGTAGATATCAAAGATGAATGAGAATGAAAACAATATATCCAAGCTAGAAAACCTAAAAAACACATTATGTTAACAGAGTTTTCTGTAACTGCTACAGAGGGTTTGATTACGTATTTAGCTTTCTTAGATGATATAGATTATGAAATCAAGATCTCACAAGTAGCTATAGAACCACATGTTGTAAATTTAATTGATTTTTTGACATTAGCAGGAGCCGATATCAAGATGACACATAATCATCAAATAATAGTAAAACCTTCAAAGATAGATATCAAGTGAGATTCTTTTGATATAATAGGGGATTATATAGAAGCAGGAACCTATTTTGGACTTGGGGCAGTAGCTGAAAATTCAGAAATAGTTTTGAAATGAATAAATCCAGAACATTTGGAAAGTGTATTTGTAATCGCAGATAAAATAGGAATAAACTATGAAATATGAGATAATCAAATAAAAGTCAATTCTTTCAATAAAGATAACTACAAAGCTTGTAAAATCCAAACTATGATATTCCCTTGATTCCCTACAGATTTACAACCTATATTTGGGACTATACTTACTCAATCTCAGGGAATAGGAAAAATATTTGAAACATTATTTGAAGGTAGATTTTCATACCTTACAGAATTAGAAAATATGGGAGCAAAAGTAGAAATATTGAATCCTCATCAAGCTATAATCATATGAGCTAGTAAATTAAGTGGAAGTTATGTAGCAACCAAAGATTTGAGGGCTGGATGAGCATTACTTATAGCATGAACAATAGCAGAATGAACTACATATATCACTAATGAAGACATCATAGAAAGATGATATGCAGACATAGAAAACAAACTAAAATCAGTAGGAGTAGACATTACAAAAAGTTAGTTTCTTCCGATTTTAATGGAAAATATAAAATTGAAAACCATCGTAGTCTTACGAGGCAGGTGTAAAATTATTCCAATATATTCTTCAAATCTCCCTTAAAATCTCCCTTCAAAAACAATTCAAAAACAATTCAAAAACAATTCAAAACTCAACCGCTACATAATAATCCCTTTAGGGATTCTTCCACGACAGAACTAAAAACAGAACAAAAAAATGAACCTAGAAAAGAATCAAGAAAAGAATCAAGAATTGAATATAGAACTCAACCGCTATATAAGAATTCCCTTGGGAATTCTTCCACGACAGAACATAAAAGGAAAAAACTTAATTTAAACCACCATACTCTAAACAAAAACGCCCCTAACGGTTGAAATAATTTAAATATTCTGTAGTTTATATTTTTTAGGAATAAATTCTTTATATTATCCCAATATTATTAGAAAAACCGTCTATCGTTATTGGGATTTGATTCTTATTCCGCTCCGCAGGAAAAAAATATAGCGGAAGAATTTTCAAATTATTGAAATTATTGAAACATAGAATATAACTGTTCTACTATCTTTTGTAGTTCTTCAGATTTAATACATTTTCCATTTCTATCTAGAAATTCTCTAAGTTGTTCATTATCATAATGTCATTTGTATATACTAGCTTGTATCAACATTTCTAATTTATCCATTTGTTGTACGAATTTAGCTTCTGGTGTTTTTCATTCTTCGAATTCTAACCATATTTTTATATATTTTTGTCCATTTCATAGTTTTGATAATATTTTGATAACAGCTTCTTTTTCAAGTTCATGTTTTTCTTCAGGGCTTATTTTCTTGTTTTTTCTATCATGTGGAGTCAAATCTCATATATATACTTCTCCAATTTCGTGTAGTATAGCCATTATAAGTACTTTCTCTAAATCTAGTTCTGGATAATATTCTACAGCCAATATAAGAGCTATCATAGCTACTCCAAAACAATGGTCAGCATCAGATTCACATTTTTCTACTGGTACATCGCGTCATTCCAAAAGATATCATCTTCTATATATGTCTTTCAAATGCATTATTTCAAAAATAGTTCTAAGTATATCTGCATCTTTTAGATTTTCTATATATTTGACAGGATTTGAATGTTTTTTTGTAGGTTCTCAATCTTTATTGAAAACTGTACATAAATCTTTACTTGCAATATCCGTGCTTGCTTTTTCTTCTACTGTCTTTTTTGATTTTTCTACTATACTCAACATAAAAAAATATATAGGTAATAAATGTCTTCTATATATAGAATAAAACTCGCTTGTCAATATAAAATGCGATTTTTTAGAAAAATGTTGCTATTATTTTCAATTATTTGAGGTAATTAAATTGTATTATATTGATATTTCATTATATTGTGTCTGTTGTATTTTGATGTTATCTAATAGAAAATAATTAAAAGGGGTTGTGATGAAGAAAAGATTATTAAACAAAACAACAAAGTATCTTCGTATTATTCTGTTTCTATTTGTGACCTTTGTGTTACAACGACCGTTGTTATTTATTCTAAGCTTTGTGCCCAGATTATTTGATTATGTGTTTTTGGTTTACCCAGGTACTGATAAGGATTTAGATGGTTATGCGCCTAGATGGTTAGCAAAAAAATCAGTTTATCGTAGTAAACTTTCTCTTGCAGGTATTATAACAAAACCTAAAGGTGGTGTTATAGGTAGGGGTTTGATTTTGGTGATTCCAAATACAGTGAGAAATATGTTAGCTATTTCTAGTGATTGTGTCTCATTGAAAGAGAATCTTCAGAAAATGGCTGAAAAGCTATCTCTCAAAGCTGTAGCTATAGCTGGTAGAGCTCCATCTATATTCTTGCATCATGGGATTGAACTTGACGAACTTTTTGTTCAAGGAACTAAGGGAATGGTATTTTGTACTATCAAAACCGTGGAAGATGTTTTTCAAAAACATTCCTTATCTGTAGAGGATACAAAAATATGTATTTTTGGTTCAGGTAGGGTAGGAACTACTATTGCAGATTATCTGAAAAGTTATTCTTACAATGTATCACTTACAACAGCCAATAGTATTTTTGATGAAAAGGAAGCAGATACTTCAGTGGCGGATATATCATTGAAAAATGCGGATGTTGTTATAGTTATTTCTGCAAAAGGTTCTGATATTTATCCATACATGAAGCATCTCAAAGATGGAGCTATTATTATAGACGATACTCATCCTCGTATGTTAAGACCGTTCAAAAGAGGTTTTGTCTATAGGGCTTCTCTTGGTATAGATGGATTGAAATTCACACCCTCTTTACCTTCCTATAATTCGGATAGTATCCCAGGATGTGTTATAGAGGCTATTGTACAATCTTCTTCAGGGAAAATTGAAACTCAACAAGAATTTAATGAAAAAGCAACTGCTATAGGTTTTCGAACAAGAAATATATTGTAGAAAATCTATATGTGTAATCTTTATGAGAATACGGTTTTCCGTATTCTTTTTTGAATCTAAAAAATAGATTAGTTTGTTAGCTAAACTTTTATAAAATGAATTGTATAAAATCAAAAATCAAAAATCAAAAATCAAAAATTTAGAATTTATATATTATTATTTATTATAAACTATTCTATAACAGCTACCCATTCGTTAATATCTTTTTTTTCTCCATTTTCTAGGATTATATTTTTACCATCAAAATCTCATATTACTACATTCAATATATCTTTGGTATATATGTTTTCTATCAACATTTGTTTACCTATATTATCTTTGATATAATTAATCTGTTTTCATATTAGATATACTATCTTATCAGTATATTTTTGTCATTCCTCTGCAGAAGGACCAAAATGTTCAGAAGCATGATTTATTTGACTTACAAATTCTTTTTCATCTTTTCTTTTTACTATACTATTGAATAGATTAGCACTTTCCATAAATACTTCGTGTACATTCAGTATTTCATCATTGTGCATTTGTATGTCAGCGTATAATCCTGGATTTTGATTCATATATCTTGCTACTGTAGATACCAATAGCTTATATACAGGAGATACAAATTTTTGGGAGTATTCTACACTTATATCCAATTTTCTAATAGTATCTCATAGGACAAATAATACAAAATGCGTAAGACCTTGTACTACAGCCATCATTTTGTCATGTTCCTCTGCACTAGTTTCTTCTATATTTGCATTATTTTCTTCAAGAAATTTTTTCAAAAATACATATCTTGGATCTTTTTTTGTCTTTTCTTCAGGAGTAAGTACAAAAACTTGTCCTGATATTTTTTTGATATAAGGTCAGAACATAGGATGGACAGGTATTACCAATACATCTTCTGGAGCATATTTTTTCATATGTTCGCTAGGAGTTTTCTTGATAGATGTTACATCTGCTAATAAAGCTCCTGATTTCATATGTGGTGCAACTTCCTTGATAGTCTCATTGGTGATAAATATAGGTACTGATATTATTACTATGTCAGCATCTTTTACGCTATCTATATTATCAGGATTGTAGAAACATCATACAGACTTGGATACTTCCTCTCATCTTTCTTGATTTCTACCTGTGATAGTTATTTCAGTTTGTTTTGGAAAATTATCTGCTATATATTCAGCTAGCCATTTACCAAATCCGGCTGTTCATCATAATATTGTAACTTTTTGCATTTCAATCTCTTAGGTATAAATAATGAGTTTATTTATAAAGAAAAATACCAAGAAAACAATATAAGTTAAAGCTTTTTTAGATGTTTGTTGATTATTTTATAACAAATGACTAATTTCTTTTATTTCTATTAATTTTTTATTATTGATTAGAGTAGTTTCCAAAAACATTTTATAAAAATCTTCTCAGAAATCTTTAGCTCATTTTATACAAGTTTGTAGATAAGCAATTTGAGTATCATTATCAAACAAAAAGTCATATTGTTCCAAAGACTTACCAACAAACATAAAAGCGGAATCTTTTTTTTGATCTATAAAAGATTCTACAATAACTTCTTTCAGGTTGTATGCATTTTCTCTTTCTATTAGAGCTTCAAAATAATCTTGGGACACTTCAAAACATACTCCATTGATTAGTTTTTTAGGGTTTTCTTGGATATTTAGAACACAAATAGCTTTATTATTTTCACCAAAACGTTTTGTTGATTTGGTATCAAAAACACGAATATAATTCCTTAGGATAACCGGAGTTATAGATTCTACAGATTCTACTGTTTTTTTTAGTGAATCTATATTTACCAATGATCCATATCCAAATATTTTAATTTTCTTATTCATATATAATTAGCGTAGTAATTTAAATTTTTCTATAATTTTTTCTAAAATCTTTTATTTATTGCCTAATTTATTGTAGTAATAAAAATCACTTTTTCAACTGAAAACTATTGTAGGTAGTCTAATATAATATATTATAAATATCCCTAACTAAAAAAAGGCAGAGGATGGAAAAACCATCATGCCTTAGTCGTAAACTTACCTTCTCATAAGAGCTTCATCAATATCGCTAGCAGATATGCTATACTTTTCTGTATTGTCTACTACTATATGAGGAACATCAAAGGATTTGAATCCTAATAATTCTTCATGGTCTTTCTTACTTCCTTCACCACTAATGCACCTATTGAAGGCTTTTTTTAGCGGATCCTGTTGAGCTGCCATAATTCACCTCTTTCTGTAATGGTTATAGGTTTATCTAACAATAAATAATATAATCAAATTATCCCTAAAGTCAATTCAAATTTTTCTGGAACTCAATTCAAACTTTTCTATCAATATCTCATATAAATTTATTTCCATCCAAATTCACTATAATTATTTCAGTTATTTATCTCTTGAATTAAGTGTTTAATATAAGGAATTGTATTTTCTGGTATATTATCTAAATCAAACCAAGATAAATCATCACATTTGTGAGGTTCTTTGTTTATTATTTCTCCTTCCCATTTTTTAGTTATAAAAAATACATCAACTCTTTCATTGTTTTCTTTTTCTTCAGAATTTCTATGCATTACATGAGCTACTTGTAAATCTTCAGCTTTTATTGTAATTCCAGCTTCTTCCTCAGCTTCTCTGATAATACATTCTGTAAAAGTTTCTCCTGGATCTACATGTCAAGCAATCATAGAGTAGTTACCATCTTCATATCCTGTATTAGCACGTCTAAGAAGTAGAATTTTATTGTCTTGTAATAATGTTAGGTATGATGCTGGAATATTGTGGTGTCTTTCAGTCATTGTATTTTGTAATATATTAAAAATAAATTATTTCTTTCCGTGATGAAAATATATTCTTCCATCTATGTCTTGTTCTTTGCAGAAGAGTTTGATTTCTTCCTCTACCTTATACCAATAATCATTTTTGGAAAAGTAAATTTTTTCATATTTTTCCAGTAAATCAGGGTGCTTAGTTTGTATCCATTTTTTCACTGACTGCCAAATGCTTCATTTGATATTCAAATTTTCAAACATATAAAAGTCGCAATAGTCTTTTGTTTCTAGAACAATTTTCTTCCAATCACTTACAAAAGGCATGATAGGACCTACAAAAACAAAGGTTTTGATTCCGGCTTTATTTATTTCTTCCAATGCTTTTATTCTATCTGCAACCGAAGAAGTAATAGGCTCTATTTCTTTACGCAAACTATCATCCAAAGCACTAATTGTAAATCCCACCTCACAATTTTTAAATTGTTTTAGTAGATCAATATCTCTTACTACTAAATTTGATTTAGTTAGAATACCTAGATTTGGTTCTAATGGAATAAGTTTCTCTAGTATTTTACGAGTAAGTTGATATTTTCTTTCTAGTGGTAAATAAGCATCTGTTACAGAAGACAAAAAAAGTTTTTTATCTTTGTATTTAGCAGTTTTGCTAGGTACTAAATCAGCTGCATTGATTTTCACATCAACAAATTGTCCCCGTTCTTCAGTATGTCCTGTAAATCTTTTCATAAATCTTGCATAACAATAAATACAAGCATGTGCACATCAAATATAAGGATTAATTACAAAATCTGCATCAGGTAGATTTGATTTAGTGATAATAGATGCGGCCTGTATTTCCTTTATTTTAATTGCCATAATATAAGAATGTCATTTAAATTTATAATGACATATTATACTTATCTTGCTAATATAAACAATGTTTTTTCTAGGAATTGTTAGAGCAAAGTAGAAATGTCCGGTTTTGTGATTATTTGATAGATGAAGTTTTTTCTAGGAATAATTGGAAAAAAATTAAAACTAAAATAGAATAATAAAAAAACTATAGTACTATTGCACTATAGAAAATAATTTAATATAAGAAATGTCTTTTTTGTTGTTTTCTAAGAAATAAACTAAGATTGTTTTATAAGATGCACGTGTAAATGATGTACAGATGAGTCTTTATTATGAGCGAATTCTCTACCCAATAAAGTATAATCATCTTTCATATATTTAGACATAATATTTCTCATTTCTACTAATTCTTCAGTAGTAAGTTCCATCCAGTCTTTGATATGCCTTTTCGGACAAACTAATATATGATTTTCAGTTCTAGGATAAGGAAATTTGTTAGGTAGTACTATAAATAAGTCGCTTTCTTCTATAATCTCTTCCGTAGGTTCACAAAAAGGACACTTTTTACTGAATCCATCAGTGTCATCTATATTATAGGCATAAGCTCTTCTATAAAGAATACAAGGTTCTCTTCTCATTACAAAAGCATATATTTTATGAAAAAATTCTGATATAAATCATTTTAACTTACAAATCTTTTTCATGTATTCTATATTCAGTTTTAAAATATTCCTCACAATCTCATCATTTTTTGATTCTTTCCACTATTTTTGATGTACTTACCCCTATATCTCTAAGATCATATCCTAAATATTTATGATCATCTTCTTTTGTTATTAGTAACAAGTCAGTTAATACAGATGCCATTTTACTTTTTAGTCTTTCTATTTTATCACTTGTTTTCATATGCTCTTCATGCATTATCAATACATCTGGTGCAAACATCATACATACATCAGAAGGACATCTATCATCTATTAAATCAGGATAAACCCAAGTATCATCCACTTGTTTTTGATTTTCTAGCATATATCTTCTCAATGCTACAGGCAATATTGGTCTATCAGCAGATTTTCTTTTTCTTACTCTATCTTCATGTTCCAGTCCACAAACTAACTTATAGCTTCCTACTCCCCATCACAATTCTGCCTGAAGTTTTCTTTCTATAATTTTTAAATAACTTACATGACAAGGATGTAATAAATCCCAAGTTGCATTTACAATAACAATTTTTTGTCCTTCTTTTTTATAAGCTTTTATTCTTTCGTTCGCTTCCAATACATCAATTATTTGTTCTTTGCTAGCATCTTCTCCAAAAACTTCATTATCGGTAACTTCTTCTAATCTTTTTTTATGTTTTAACGCCAAAGTATCAAAAGTTTTCTTGTTGTTACTAGTAATATCCCCAAAACCAACTCATGCATTCATTATATTATAGTAAGATAAGAATTTAAAAACATGCTTTTTAAGAAAAAAGAACTTGATTCAGATAGAATATAGTTCTTATTTTTTTGTTGTTTTGTATTTCTTGAAATATATATACTTAGATTTATTTATTATTCAAGATGATTATTTATTTCTTTAGAAGACTTCTAAATGATCCCCAGTAATTAACATAAAAATCACTCATTTCTTTTTTAAGATTAAGAAAATCTTTTTTATGTTTTCGCAGAAAGTGAATTCACTATACTCATAATTCATTCAGTAGTTGATACATCAGTTTCCCCTACAATAAGATCAATATTAGATGATATTTCAAATACTTCTTCTGAATTTATATTTAATATTTTTTCTAAGTCTACAAAAACATTTTCACTATTGGTAGTTTTTGTTCTATAACGATATAATATAGCATAATATTGTTCCCATGTTTTTTCTTTTCCTTCTAAATTTATTTTTATAATATCATCTATAACAGATATAGCTTCCTCTTTATTTGTTTCGCCACTTGAGCAGTATACTTCATATATAGTTGCATACTTATCTCACATTGAATTTATATGATTTACTACAAATACAACATCTTGAGCAGTAACTGATTCTAGTTTACAAAAAGCAGATATAGCAAATCCTTGATTATTAGTCATGGATAATATAGTATCTATATTATCTAAAAATATCTCTTCAGTCATTCCTTCAATTTGTCCAAATTTATCTAATGCCTCTATTACTCCATTTTTAAATTTCAAATCTATGTCTTTTATTTTTCACCAAGTTTCCAAACTTTTTTCTTTACTAATACCATCTATTTTACAAACATATCTAAAGGCTCTAAGGTTGTATTGTCCATTTGGCATCATATTATTCATAACATGAAATTGTTCAAAGGCTTTTTCAAAATTTACTCCAGGAAGAGAACAAAAAGCTTCCAATGTTTTGGGGATATTGTGTTTTCAGTAACCTTCAAATAGTGGATAAGGATTTTTTTCTATATCTCATTTTATAATAGATATAATCTCTTGCATTTCTTTACAAGTTTTATTTCCCTTACTAAGGTTATATGTTAGTATATCTTGATATTGAGCTAAATCTCATTCTAGTTTCATTTGTTCCTGAAGTGAAGAAGTTACTCATATTGATTTCATAAAAAGCATATATTTCTTATATATTAATTGCTTTTTTTCAGCATCTGGTTCAGATTGCATATAGGCTGATATTTCATCGTCTATTTTGTTTCTAATCTCAGAATTTGCAAAATCATTTTTTATTTCTTCATTGAGCTTTGTAGTGTCTAGTTTTTGTAATAAATCTACTTCTACTTCGGTAATTTGAGTTCATGGTTCCAATTCTACTTTATCCTTCATATATTTTATATTATAATAATAAATTATATATAATATTGTTATATATATTTTTTTTCAAAAGTCAAAAAACTGTTTTGTTGAAGTATTGGGATTACGGTCTTTCTTTAGTTTTTTGGTTGTAATTTTGCACAAAATAAATATCCTTATCTTATCCTATAGAATTTATATTTGGGGAAAATGCCAAAGTTTATATTTGCTGTTACTGCCGAGGTGTAATTGTTTAGGAAGATAATTATTTTACACCGTTCCGTGGAAGGGGAGGATAAAATAACCTCAATTGGTTATATTGTCCGAAGGGCTTATTTTATGAAGTTTATTTCTAAATAAATTATTGATGAAAATATATATATTAGTTTTTTTATTTTTACTTAGTTTCTTGTTTGGGACTTCTGTTTTTGCAGCTAAAACTGTTACATTGGGTCAATATAAGAAAATGGTAGATGTGATAAATCTGAATTTGGATAAAATATCAGACTCCAAAATGGAAACTATAAATTCTCTGACAGGGGAGTGTGATTATTTTGTTTGATACAAAAATATTACTATTTCTCCTACATGTATTATAGATTGAGAATTACCTAAATTGGAATTTGAAGAAACTGTGTCTACCATGTGGTCTCATATCAAAGATTTTGATGAAAAGTATGATTTAGAATCTACAAGTTTTTTTTATGATGGAGCTAATCCTGTATATTTTGATAACAATAGTTTGGATGATTTCGTGGGAGTTAGCACTTGAGATAACATAGCAGCAAAGTTGTTGGATTATGCTAATATTAGAATAGATATCCCCAAATATTATATAGCAAAGGAGTATATGAAAGATTATAGTTTTTATGTGTCAGCAAAGAATTTGGATAACCGGAGTGAGTGTAGGAAAACTAATTTTTTGAAAGCTCTTTATATGTTGGATGGTAGGACGTTGTATAGTCAGCAAAGTTTCAATTATAATGTAGAGTTGGTGAAAGAAAAGAATTATTGTGTAGAATGAGGGGGGAAACCTGGATATTTTCTTTTTTATGGGTGAGTTTGCGGGGCTAGTACACAGCTTTTTAGATCTTCGTTGATAAATCCAGATTTGTATGTAACCAAAAGATATAGTCATGGACAACGGTATGTGTATTTTTATAACAAGGATATATATGGAGATGACGCTTCTGTTTATGAGCGAGATAAGCAATTTGAAATAAAAAATATAGGAACTAAGCCTGTTTATTTTAAGGTTTTTAAAACAGGAAATAATTACTATCTAGTTTCAGTGTTACCTTACAAAAATGAAAACACTTCTTTTGTGTTGAAAAAACAAATTTGAGTTTTGAGAGCTATTGTAGGAAGAATCGTTTTTGATAAATTCAATGTGAAACAATATGAACAATTTTGGGTGTCGAATTATTATAGTAAGAATTATGAAAGGGATTAGTTTTTTTATCAAGGTTTTTTATATTCAAAAAACTAGTAAGTAATTTCTATAAAATAAAACTAGTTCTTTTGATTATATCTTTCAATTTTTCTTCCAGAGTAGGGTGTAGTGATCTAGATATTTGATACATTTTATTTATACTTGTGTGATATTTTCATAATCTAATAAAATATTCAAACATTCTATAATCCAGTCTTTTATGATTTTTTCTCATATATTTTCTTACTATTTCCATAATATAATTCTGTTCTGTATCCTTCATAGAATATAATGCTTCCAAAATCGCTTGTTCTGGACCACAGACTCTAAATGAGACTCAATTTACGTATAGTATTTGAACTCATTTTTTTATTTTGTTGTAAAATGAGAGTTTTTCTTGTGTTTTGGATGTGTATACCTTATTATTTACAAATCTATCTTTCACGACTGTCTGTTTACTATTTTTGTAAGGGTTGATTATATTTATCTCTTCAGGGATAGAAAAATTATTTTGTAAAATTTCTAGAGCTTTCACTCATCATATAAAATATTTGTTAGCAAAATTATCTTGTATATGATTTTTCAAAATATTCCAATAAAATCTATCTATAATTTCATCCAAACTTTCTTCCTCTTCAGGATTTTTTTTCAGATAAAATAGGTTCTTTTTTATAGATATAATATATCCTCTATTCTTTAGAAAATACACATATTTGTAGAATCTAGAGTCAGAATATTCATCTAATAATATAGCTTTGATATACCTTTTTAACTCATCTATAGTAATAACTGGTTTTTTAGTTTTTCAAATCTTTTCAACAATCATGTGGAAATAGTTACTTTTCATGAGGTGGTTATTAACTACTAAATCAATAAAATTATAATAAGGATTTTTCCATAAAAATCAAATGGTTTTTTCTAGAAAAATAAAGTAGGTTTTGCTATTGTTATTAAAATAAAAATGCTTATAAAGAACTCAACCAAAGAAGCCCACAGTGCTAGTCGGGTTTTTTATTTTACCCTTTTTTTTGAACCAAATATGCAAAGAATGAAATTATTTGATACAGAAACTAACAACCAAACTATAGTAAATGGAAATATTACTATAGAAATAAGTGCGTTAGATTCTGAAAATAATTTTTCTTGTCATTTGGTGATGCCATCAGGTAGTTTTATTCTAAATTTAGAATATATTGGTAACAAAATAAGAACTTTCGAATTAGTTGATTTTTCTGAATATATGTTTATAACAGTTTCAATTATCAAGAATCTCAAGAAATTGATTGAGGCAATCTTGATAAGAAATAATTTTCAAGTTTGTTAATATAAACATATTATGTTATTTTATTGGATAGCTTGCTTATCAAAGATACTATGATGATTAGTTTTATTGTGGTTGTCTTATAATTTTATAGACCTTGAGTCTGATTTTTTTTGGTGAGTTGCTTTGAATGTAGTAGGATCAGGGTTGTTAGTGTGGGGAGGGTTTTTCCTTATATTTTATTTTATCTCTAGATTTTTTTCTACAACTAGTAATGAACAATTAGCCCATAGAATTTATATCTATATGTTGCTTGTCGCTCTTTATGTGATGACCAATTTGTCTATTATATTCTTAGATTTTTGGAACAAAACCTTGGCTCTTGTTATATTGCTTCTATTTATAGTTTTATGATTTGTTATATAAAATGAAATTCCTGGTATCACATCATGTATCTTATAGAATTACGGTTTCCCTTGTCGGGATAGCTTTTTTGTTTATGTTAAATTTTGGGATATTCGGTCGAATGTTTACCCAACTTAATTCAAGTTATCGGGGTGGGGTAGTTATTCTAGGTTTTCTCCTTTTCTATCTTATTAAGTTTAACAAATATTCTTATGTGGTAGAGGAAGGAAAATTGAAAATTCATGCTCCTTTGAAAATTCATACAGCTGATTTGAAAGATATCAAAGAAGTATGATTGATAGAAAATATATCTGTAAATATATGGTTATGACACAAATATGATGCTACTACAGCTACTCTTTATTTCATATGATGGAGTAGAGACGGTGTCGTTCTTACTATGAAAGATGGTCAGAGGATAGTTGTGGCTCCTAGGAGGAGAGATGAATTTATGAAGATGTTAGAAGGTAAATAGATATCATCTAGAAAGGTGAAAATGATGGAATTATATTCAAATATAGAATCTTATATTCAAAATAAGGTTCTTTTTTTATTTTTGGAAAAAATTAGTTTAGATGTTTTTTGTATTATGGATTTCCTTGTTTATTTGTTTAGTATCGTAGTTTGTGGTATCAATAGTGGTCTTTTAAATTTTGACTTACAAGGAAACAAAAAGTTTCCTAACTTTTTCTATTTTTTTCCTAACATTGAATATATATAAGGTGGGTAGTTTATTACTAAATAAATTATCATGCCTAAATTAAACAGTGTTAACTCATTAGAAATCAAAGAAAAGAAACTAAACAAAAAAAATAAAATATGAAAGAAATTCAAGGCTTTGCTGATAGCCGCATTATTAGCTAAATGAGCGATTGGTGATGTAAATGTAAATGCAACAGAGATTATTGATACATCTTCTCCAGATTTCTCATTTGCAATTTCAGATGGGAAAGATTATCTATGGGAAGAACAAGCTAAACCAAGCTGAGATTTGTATTTTAGAGATACTAATGGAGATTTGATAGAGAATATCACTAAGTTAGAAACCTTGACTATGGAGGGGAAAACTTATACATATATTACAGTAGGAACTGAGAAGTATATATATGAATGAGTTCCAACTCAACTTCAAGATTGGGATGAGAAAAATAGAGTTTTGTTACCTAGTCAGTTTGAACAACATGGAATCCAAAATGATGGAACTTATTTACAAGTGTCATGAAATGAAAATCAGAAATGAGTTTTAGTTTCCAATAATTATGGAGATATAGCTCACATAGATAATTTATATGATGATGGCGGAGATAGAATTACTTTGAATACAAGTGCGTATATATGAGAAGAACTGATTATAGTTAGCGATATAGGGAAATTATACAAATTTCCATCACAATATCTTGGTCAAGATACAGTATATATGACTTCTTTCTTAGATTTGACGGATGAAATTTCTAGTATGTGATACAATTCTGAAGATATAGTTTCTATTAGAATAGAAAGCGATACGAAGACAATTATTGTAGATTTTTCTGATAAAAGCGTGTCTTTTGACTTGTATTCGTATCTAGAACAGTCTAATAACTTAGAATTAACTAAAGAACCTGTGATAGATAATATAATAGAAACTACCCCTATAGATAAATGAGAAACAGTAGTTTCACTTACTACATTTATGGATAAACTACAAACTCAATTACAAGAAGCAAATTATAATATAGAGGCTTATAGAGTAGATATATTACAATCTCGGAAAGAAATAAAAACTCAGGAAAGTAATGTAGAAAATGCAGAGTATAGACAATCAAAGTTAGAAGAGGAATTAAAAGAAGGATGAGTAGAGGATGTAGATGGTAAAATAAAAACTCTGGGAAGAGAAATAAATAATAAAAAAAATGAATTAAATTCAAAAAAAGAAGGGTATAGTGATTGGAAAAAAGAAAAGCAAGAAGAGTATGAGGAATTAGAAGAAAATATAGAAAAAAATGAAAAAAAATTAGAAGAAGTAAAAGAAACAAGAAGAATAATAGCAAGGAAAGTATCAAGCTATGCAGTAAAATCATATTTTTTGAATAAAGAGTTAGAAGATTATGAAGAAAAAAAACCAAAAGCTATAAATTACAGTTTGGATACTAAATATTATCCGACACTTATAAATAAAATTAAATATAATAGTAGTGAATACGAATGAAAAAATATTGTGGTTACTTATAAATTCAGTAGTAGATGAAAATTTCATGTATATATGTCATTAGAAATAGATGGAAATATGATGGACGATATAATGGCAAGAAATTCAAATCATATAGTAGATTTGATAGATTATTATAAACAATGGGCTAAACTAAAAATAGATATTGATGTTTATAAAGAAAAGAAAATAGAGCGGGATGAGGGATTAGAAGAAGTAGATGGAGCTATAAAATATTATGAAACTATAATTTCAACATTGACTACACAAAAAAATGAAGTTTTTAATTCAAGTTATAATAATTCAAAAAATAGATGGTTGTCTCTTATAAGCGAAATAAAAAAAACTATAGATAAATTAGAAGATTTTTTAGCTTCTTATAAAGAATACAAACAACTAGATATAGATATCTCCTTATATAATTCAAATATAACGAATCTAGAAAATAAGATAGAATATATGAAGATAGAAAGAGAATCGTGGAAAACAGAAAGAGATAGGATACAGACAGCTATAGATGGATACGAATATAACAAAGATCCAGATAATGAACTAAAACCAGACAGTAAATTATGGGGATCTAAATATAATTTTGAAGCTGGTGAATCCAAAACAACAAAAAAAGTGAGTTGAGGGAAATATGGAACAGAAAATTACATAACAAATCCATTTACCCAATATATCCAATATGATGTAAATAACACAGGACATAACTATCCAGCGGAGGTGAGAATAGAATGTGATATGTGAGATACGATACTTACATTATGACCAGTGATAGCAAATAATTATAGATTCAAAGAAATAGTAAAAAAAGAATTGAAATTACAAGCAAAACAAATGTTTGCGGCTATGAAATTTGAAAAATTCTCATACAAAAGCGGAAACTACTGGATAAGGACATTGGATGATAATAAGTTTGTATCATACTATAGAAGATGAACTACTGGAAGTATAAAAAAAACACCAGTGTACACAAATTATAACCAAATCAAGTATCAAGCTCTAGCTATGATAGATAATGGATATATATTAGAATCTTCCAATGAATACAAACCAGATAGTAAACTATGGTCATGAAAACGAAAATTTAACCTAGAAGACAAGAAGACTAGTACAAAAATAAATGGGAAATCATACGGAACTGAGAAGTATATTCAAGCACCATATACATTGTATGTAAAATACGATGCAGATGGGACAGGAAACAACTATCCAGCAAAATTATGGATAGAATATGACAAAGGAGATAGTGTATGAGTGATAGGACCAGTGATAGCAAATAATTATACTTATAAGAATAAGGTAAAATGAGCTTTGACTACGGAAGCTAAAGCTGTATTTGTAGCTATGCCGATTACGAAGGTAGATTATAGGTATGGTACATATTGGATAAGGGGCTTGTGAGATGGGAAGTTTGTGGGGTATTATAAGATAAGTTCAGAATGAGTGATACATGAAAGTAATATTTATAGTAGTTATGCAGAAGCGGAAGGGCAATTGAAAAAGCCGTTAGAAGCTTGGTATGAGAGAGTAATAGAGGAAAAAGTTGACGAGAATGATGATGTTACGAAAGAGAAAGATTTCGGAGAAATAGAAAAAGACGTTGTAAATTTGGATGAAAATGAAGTTGTAAAATGAATGAAATTTGCTCTATGGCAGGATATAACAGCAATAGTGCATGCAAAACTTCATATAAAAAAATATGATATGGCTGTAGAGATAGCTTTAGCACAACGGATTGATACATATGATGCTTATAATGATATATCTATAAAAGATATAGTGTATACTAATGGGAGATATTCAAAAAAAGTATTTGATTTTTTAGATAAACATGGTTATATAAGAGCTGATGAAAAAGAAGATTATATGTCAGTAGTTCTTGTATGATGAGAAGAAGGATTTATGAAGCTGATAGCTGACCAGAACTTCAATGAGATATGAGAGAAGTTTCATCCTGAAAAGTTTTTTGTGGATGGGATGCAAGATGCAGTAAGTGATATATTTATATGATATGCAGAATTGTTGGATTATCAGACATATGTGGATTTATTTAAGTTTGCGTATGCAATAAACAGAAGTCTGATTACAATGGATGCGACAAAATTGAAGGAAGTGTTTGGAGAGACAGGAGAGAAGATAGCATATATATGGGAAAACAAGGAAGATATATTAGCAAAGTTATCGGAGGGTGATAGACAGTATTTTGAATGATATTTGACATTTGTAGTATGAAGTTCGTTGTTGCCAGCAAATAAGGTATCACAGGCAAGGAATATATGAAAAAAAGTTATAGATATAGAGCGAAAGTTTGTGAATAAAATATCAGGAAGATGGAAAAATATATGAATATATGAAGATTATATAGGAAAAACAAATAAATTATATGCATTATTTATTAAACACAAAATTCCTTCGGGTAAATTGGATGAGGTATTTCATATAAGCTATGGAGATTGGAAAGTAGTTAAAGTGGGGGATGTTTCTGAATTAAGATTGGATTGAGGTTTGCATAGTATGGAGATGGTGGAAGAATTATTGCAACAGGATAAGGTGAAGGCAAGAGCTTTACTTACTTCTGAGATGATTAATTGACAAAAAATAAATACATACACAGAAGAACTTACTTATGAAGCTTATCTTAATTTGACTGATTCTCAAAAAAGTCATATCAAGATTAAATGAATAGAAGACACTAGAGCTTGGAATGCAAGGGGAATGAATATGAAAACATTATTCCCAAAAGGCTGGACAATAGAAGATATATCATTAGTATATAAGAAAGCTAATAATGATATTAAGAAAATTTTGTTGGAGGAATATGAATTACCTTTAACTTGACCTGCAAACTCTGATTGGAAGAATAATTGAAAAAAGATAGATATAATATATGATGCAGATTTAGGAAATGGAAAAAATATAGATGTGCAATTATGATGACAATATAATACCGAGTGAAAACTTGATTTCAATATAAACACTTTATATCCTAAAAATAATTAAAAATGAAAATTTATATATCATTAATCGGTCGGGCATGAAAATATAATAGAGAAGAAGTTTTAAAAATTTATAAGATTTGACAATTTTATATAATGATGCACGAAGATCATTATAATAATGAACTAATATTTAAAATATATTTCAATAAACAAAGAATAATTTTGTGAAACAAAAATTTAACAAAAATATATAATTTTTATAGGGTCTTAAATAATTTAGAAGAAAATAGTTTAGATAAGTTGTGATTGTCTAATTTGATGGAAGATTATGTGATATATATGCAAGGAGGACAAGATATGTTTGCTTTTTCTATGAATAATGCTTATGATGAATGAGGTGGAAAGGAAAGTGTTTCTAAAGAAGGAATTTATTATTGGTGACCAGTATGAGAATTTGCTCCTTGATGAGAAGACATAAAAGAGGGTAGAGTCTCTTATAAAGAATTTTATCTTCTGATGCAACTATATTTCTGACTATATAAAAACAATGAACTTAAGGAAGAATTAGAAGAAAAAGAAGAAGCTGGAGTGTATTATGTAGAACAGGAAGAGATGGTAAAATGGAGAGAAAACAACGATGAAAGGCGGATAGAGTTTCATAAACTCCTATTAATGAGAAAAGATACAACAGGAGCATTCGGAGGAATAGAAGTAGAAAAAATCTACGATAAAAACTGGGATGATGAAAGAAAAAGAAGAGCTATGGAAGAGATAAATAAAGAATATGGAGAGGAAGTTTTGGTGATAGAAGAAGAATAAACAACTCCCTAGCGAAGCTATGTCAGAAATATGACAAAGGAGATAGTGTATGAGTGATATGACCAGTGATAGCAAATAATTATAACTATAAGAATAAGGTAAAATGAGCTTTGAGTGCAGAAGCTAACGGTGTGTTTGCGGCTATGCCGATTACGAAGGTAGATTATAGATATGGGACATATTGGATAAGGGGGTTAGGAGATGGTAAGTTTGTGGGGTATTATAAAGTAGCTTTACATTCTATGGTAAATGAAACTTCAGTGTATGAGAGTAAGTCTAATTTAGAGAATTTGTTGAAAATTTCTTTATGAAGTCGGGCTGATGGTATAGATAGACAGAAGAGAGATATAGAAGAAATAAATGAGGATATAGATTCTTGAGAGGGAATAGATACTTTGAATCCTTATGATATAATACAGATAGATCAAAGTATCTTGAATAAAATAGACCTTGAGATATATAAATTCCTTATTTTTAAAGATTTAAATTTTGAAAGTGGTAAATCAAAACTTGATAAAATAAAGGAAGTTTTGAATACAAATTCTAATTTATTGACCGAGGATTGGATTCGTGTTGCTGTATCTGGTCTAAAAAATTTACAATCTAAGCTTGATGAATCGATATTAAATGATACAAAAGTAAATATAACTGTAGAAGAAATATCTAAAAAAATTACTGATTTATATAAAGCAATGAATGAAATGAATTTATCTATACCTGAAATAAATGAAATATTTTTGGAAATAAAAATTGATACAATTATTTTAGTGAAAGCTATAGCTGAGTGAGAATTGGAACAATTAGCGGCTTGAGAGTTAATATGAGTAATGGAAGCGATATATGGAAAATTGGCAGACTATAAAGATCTTTTACAAAATTGAATAAATATAAAGCAATTAGTTATATGAGTAGTAGAAGCAGTGAAAGATTTTGATGAAGTAGCTATGAGTATATACGATAATTTATGAGAGGCTTGAATTATTATAAAAGAACTATATAATGCAGGGTGAGAATTATGGGAAAATACAAGTGCTTATGAGAAGTGAAAAATATTTGGACTTATAAAATGAGGATTGGCTGTAGAGGTATTTGATCCACTGTGAAAAATAAAGATATTAGAAAAATTGAAGACAGGGCAGGTGCAGTTAGGAGTAAAAATGCAGGAATTGATACAAAAAATCAAAATCTTCCTAGATATGCATAAGAGATGATGGAATTTGAATTATGCAAGCGTGGATGGGATAAGAGTAAACTGAACAAAATATATGACATCAATAGGTCATATAGATGGCAATAATTTGATAGAAGAGGAAAAGGCTTTATTAGAATTTATGTCAAAAAAATGAGATGTAGATGATATAGAACTAAATAATAGAGTAGGAAGTTTGACTAAGTTAAGTAATGTGGTAGCTGGAATTCCAAAAGTATCATTGGATAGAGTAAAGAAGCGTTGTTTGGGATTAGAGGATAGAGAGTATAAAATATATGATGTAAAGGTATTTGGAAGTAGAACAAGAGATGATTATAGACCAGATAGTGATGTAGATATGGTTATTATTGTTAGTTCTAGTAATGCGAAATATATGAGAGAAAGTGATGATAGAATCATACAAATTAGAAAAAGTATAGTTGATGATTTTAAAAAAGAAACATGAATAAGGTTAGATTTAAATATTCATGACAAGGAAGAAATATGACCTAAAACAAAGTTTGAATTCAGCGATTTAAAATCTTTTTAATTTTTTAATAAATATTTTAAAATGACTAACTTTTATATAGACTGAAAAAAAAAGATTTTTAGTGATGTTCGATATAATTATCAATCTTATCCTAAACCTGCAGGTTATAAATATACTATTAAGATAGATATAAAGGATAAAGAAATGGTTAATTATTTACAAAAAAGATTTAAATTTGATTTTAAAGACAAGAATAGTATATGAATACTCAAACAAAATATGGATGATAGTATGTGTAGTGTTGTAACACATATAATAAACTATGAAAATAAAATTAATAAATCTAAAGTAAATAATAATTCTTGATGACGAGTACTTAACAACATAGAAGAAGTACATATAAAAGATGATAAACTAATAATAGAATGAGTAGCTTCAAAGGCTTATGATAGTTATGAGGGATTTCGTGAAGCTTGTAAAAAGGTAGGCAAAATTTAATATAAGAGTTCTTTAATATATTTTTCATAAGTAAATATAATTATCTAATTCTCAATCTTATTTCAATGGATTGATGACAAAAACGGGGATGATGATAGAAAGAGAGGAGCTATGGAAGAGATAAATAGAGAATATGGAGAGGAAGTTTTGATAATAGTAGAATAAAAAAAATCTGTAGCAAAAACAAGCTACAGATTTTTTTATTAAAACTTAATTCTATCCATTTTGATAAAAGACTCTATCTACTACCAAGAATATGTATTTACAAAAATTTCTCTAATCTCTTCTAATTTACCCAATGTAGTTTCATATAAATTCTTCATAACTGTATTGTCAGTTTCCTCTATCAAATCTTCAAATTTAGAGATTGCATTATTGATAGTTTCTAATTGAGCATTATATCGAGTCATAAAACAGCTATTTATTTCATCAAGTTTTTCACTAACATATGAATCTAGTTCTATCGGACTCTCTCCTGTTTGGTTGAATGTTGAAAAAGATTGTCTTTTATATGATCATTGATCGTCATCTATAGATAATTGCATAGGAGGACGAGTTTTGATTCCTAATTTGAAATTTGTTCCTAAATCTTTAGGTGTCATAGGGTCCGTTCATGAAGCAGGAGTGTCTTCATGCATATCCATATATATGCCTTCTTCCTCTTCAGGTAAATTTAATTCATATTCCAATATCCCAAGTTCTTGAAATGATGCAAAATCCCGATGATGTCTGTCTGATCTTTTTTCATAATTAGTAATTATTGCTAGTTTATTTTCATATGGTTGTTTTGTTATTCCTATTCATTCAATAGCAGAAATATTGCCTCGACTTGAAGCAATATCACGAATATTATTGCCTCGATTTGAAAGTGAAGCAACTGCTGTAGGTTCAGAAGATGTGTTATTCAATAAATCTATATATGTACTATAAAGTAAATATCTTTGAAATCTATCTCAATCCTGTGCTATATAGAAAATAGTTTTATTTTCCCGATCAAATACGGCTTTGTTTCAATTGAAACAGTAATCTAATCATTGAAACAGTCTTGTGCTTAATGGTATTTCTCTTATTTCATAGTCTTCTGCTTCAAAATCCATATTTACAAGATGTAGGGTACTTGTATTATAAGTTGATTGTATTAAATAAAAATTGTATGGACTATTTTCATCATCAATAAATCCAATATCTATAAACATATCCCCAGCATTGTTTGAAAATGGAACTATCATATATCTATACTTATTTGTTCTTGAATTTTTATAATAAAATAGGATTTTTTTGTAAGCATCTCCATCGGCATCAGTTATATATGCAAAATTATATGTAAATCAATCTGCATTTACTTTTTGACTAACTGCAAAATTGTAAGGAGATAGTCTTTTTTCTAAAAATCTTTTTGACAAATTACAGTACATATCTGCAATTGGTTCTTCTAAATCCAATAATTTCCTTTCTCAGTATAAAATATTTCTATTATTTTTTCCATAATTTAGATTATTGCTCCTTATAGGAGCCGCATAAAGTGTTTCTACTTCGCTAGGATGGTCTTCTGCAATATAAAGCATACTTGTTGTTGTAGTTCAAACAAGTGTTCTATATTTGCTTGGTTCAGCTCGTGTTTCAGCTCGTGTTTCCTCATATGACATGTCTCATAAATCAAAAAACTCTCAGTTTTTGTATGCATGAATTTCATTATCTATTTTTATCATATCGGTGTTATTCGGTCCAAAGTCGTCTCTTTCAAACCTATCACTCCAGTTATATGGGTAATATAGTATGTCTTCATTTCCTATTTTATTCAAAAAAGGAACTCAACTATAATGTCCATTGTAATTTCAATCTTTCCATGCTCTAGTGATAACTTCAGTATACTCATAGTTTCCACTTTCCAAACTATAATCTAAAGCAAATCAAATGCTTATATTAGATACTAAAAAAATAGCTATTAAACTAATTATTCTTTTCATTAGATTTTTATTATTAATAAAATTATATACCTATCATAGTAATCCATTCTATTATAGAGTCAAGTCTTTTTTCTATAATATCTTATTGAAAATACTAAAAAATTCCTTATATTATTCTAAGTATATCTTGTTGATGAAATAGATGAAATTAGTACTTCTTTTATAAAGATAATAATTTTCAATTTTACATTTTCAATTTTACATTATAAAAGTTTTTATTAAAAATAATATAAACCTATGTCTTTTCATACAAAATATCGTCCTACCGATTTCCAAACTGTAGTAAATCAATCTCAAGTAGTTGATATACTTAGAGCAGAAGTTAGTTCTGACAAATTAGTGTCATCATATGTCTTTTTCTGACCTAGAGGAACAGGTAAAACTTCTATCGCTAGAATATTCGCAAAAGCTTTGAACTGTAATAATCTACAAGACGGAGATTGCTGTAATGAATGTGAAGATTGTAATACAATCAATGCAAATAAGACCTTAGACCTTATTGAAATAGATGCTGCAAGTAATACCCAAGTAGAAAAAATAAGAGCGGAAATTATAGATAAGGCTATGTATCCACCTACTGTTTTGAAGAAAAAAGTATATATTATAGATGAGGTACATATGCTTTCTATTTCATCTTTCAATGCATTGTTGAAAATAATGGAAGAACCGCCTTCTTATTTGGTTTTTATATTAGCTACTACAGAAATATCTAAGGTTCCAGATACAATTATATCTCGTTGTCAGGTTTTCAATTTCAAAAAACTTGTAGAGGAGGATATGACAGATAGAATGGCTTATGTTGCAAAAGAAGAGGGAATAGAATATGATAGAGAGGCTCTTTCATTGATTTCTAGAATGTCTGATGGAGCATTGAGAGATGCTTTGAAATATTTGGAACAAGTTAGTATTTTGGGTAAGATAGATACAGATACAGTATCTAGGTTTCTAGGAGTTTTGGGTGAAAGTCAGATAGAGGCATTTTTGGAAAAAGTTAAAGGGAAAGATCTTTCAGAAATATTTTGATATTTAGATGATATGCAATCTAAAGGTGTAGATTTCAAAAATTTTACTAGAGAAATATTAGTATATTTAGATGAACATCTTATGGATGATTTGGATGAAAATTTGAAATTAGCTAATTGTTTCAAAGGTATATACAATGAGGTTAGATACTATCCTATACCTGTATTAGCTTTCAAAACTGGATTAGGGCAGTTTATGGGAAAAGGGTTGCAAGACAATAGTATATTACAACAGTCAGAATCAAAAAAGATAGAGAAAGTACAAGTAAAAAAACCAATAAAAAAGGAATTAGTTCAGAAAGAAAAGGAAGTAGAAAAAGTAGAAGAAAAGAAAGAAGTACCAAAAGAGAAAGAGCAAAAGATAGAAAATAAAGGTCCTAGTGGAGATGATACAAAGGACATCAAGCAACAACTTGTAGAGAATATAGAAAATCTATTGGTTAGAAGTGTAATAAAAACTTTTTCACATATAGATTCTATCGAAGATAATAAATTAGAAATCGTTATTATAAATGAAACTCAATATAAAATGATTTCCAATCCTGAAAAATTGAAAATAGTAGAGGATTGCGTAGCTAAATTATTTGGAGATGTGAAAGTATTAGTGAAATATATGAGTAAAGAAGATTTTCTTCAAAAGAAATTGAAAGGTTAGTTCAAATAAGTAAAAAAAAGCCTATGATAACTTTTAGTTATCATAGGCTTTTTTGTTATTTTAAAATCTTATTAAAAAAATATGAATATTTTATTTGAAAGCATGAGGTATTCATTCCATAAATCCATTTCTGGTTTGTAGACCAAATCTAGTTTTGTTATAGAAGTCTTCTAAGTTTTTTGCATTAGAATAAGATAGTGAAGAGGCTAGTCATCCATGTAATTTTCTCAATACTTTCAGAAATGATCCATCCCCCTTATATGGTATAATATCATTTGCTCACTCATCGAATATAGGACCATAGTTTTCTTTTTCATTTCTTCAACTTAATCTATTTGCGATACAAGCTTCTTTGTTAGACGCCATTCATCTATAATCTTTATATAATTTTCCATTTATTTCTCTAATTTCACCTGGTGTGATGTCGGTTCATGCAAAAAGAGACCCTATCATCCCAAAATTAGCTCCAGCTGCTATAACTTTTGCTAAATTTCCTGATTTATCTATGCCTCCATCTCATATTATCATAATATCATCAAATCCATTTTTATCTAATCATTCTCTTACTTCTCATACAGCAGATAATTGAGGATAACCATATCCTGTTTGTGTTCTTGTTTTGCAGGCTCATCCAGGTCATATTCATACTTTGATAATATTAGCTCAAGCTTTGGCTAAATCTAAAGCCGCTCTAGGGTTATCTACATTTCCTGCTATAAGTACTATATTTGGGAATTCTTTCTTTACATCTTTCAATATCTGTAAAAAACTATTTCTCCACGCATGTGCAGTATCCAATACTATAACATCGGCTCCTGCTTCTATTAGCTTTTTGGCTCTTTCCAACGGATTTCTATTTTGTCATATAGCTGCTCATACTACTAATTTATTATTTTTATCTCTGGCAGCATTTGTAAATGCTTGATAATAATCAAGTCATTTTTTTGTAAAAAGACCTTGTAATATTCCATTGTTATCTAATATAGGTATTTGTTCTACTTTAGCTTTTTTTAGAGATATACTAGTAATATCTATCATAATATTGTTTATATTCTGACTTTTTACAAATTTTAATTTTTCTATAGGAGTCATAAGTTTATTTACAAGATCATCATCACTATCTTTAGCATTGGTATCTCTTTTAGTGATTATTCATAAGACTTTTTTCCTTTCCAAAGAATCGACAACAACAACAGCTCCTATTTTATGTTTTTCAAATATTCTAATTACCTCATTTGCTGTTTGATCTGGAGTTGTGCAGTATGGGTTTTCTATAATAGGAGTAGCGAATCTTTTTACTTTATCTACCCATTTTACTTGCTCTTCTATAGTTACATTTTGATGTAATATTCCTACTCATCACATCAATGCTAAATATTTTGCTGTTTTATCATCCATAATAGTAGACATATTAGCTCAGAAGATTGGTAATTTCATTTGAAAATCTTTTATCTTTACAGATAAATCTACAGTCCTTCTAGAGTCTATCATTCATTTTTCTTGAATAGTCAAGAATACATCATCAAATGTAATTCTAGTTCCATCTAATGGAAACAAACATTTATCTTGAAATTTCATATTTTTAATTATCATATTATGATATAAATTTCAACGCCGTTGGCGATTGGTTCACCATTTTTAATACCCAAAATTCCAAGGTTCCTCTGGGGCCCTGTGTCGTCTTTGCTGACAACAAGTACTTGGCAGTTGCAACCAGAGCCGAGGTGTTGGATGAGGGTGACTACACAATCGTTGCCGAAGACGTCTATGGAATATTTTTCAGCACATCCCCCGTCACCGAAGAAAAAATTGGAGTTTATAGACCAAGTTCTGGTTTGTGGGCGATAAGAGATACAACAAGAACTTATTTTGGTGGCTCTGATGATACTCCGGTCTATAGTGATTTCGATGGAGACGGAGTAAAAGACATTGCTGTTTTTAGGCCAGGTTCCGGGTTATGGGCAATCCAAAATATCACCAGGGTATACTTCGGCTCCTCCACAGACGAGAGCATTCCCGGAGACTATAACGGGGACGGAAGCTGTGATCTGGGTATCTTCAGGGCCGGCAGCGGACTCTGGGCGGTCAGAGGGATTACCAGGG
>Ga0208901_1000119_pt1 | contig 54138 bp, 50 predicted proteins | sample AntAceMetag02UKF_FD_184764 | JGI IMG/M metagenome (GOLD analysis project Ga0208901, IMG submission 184764) | Saline lake microbial communities from Ace Lake, Antarctica - Antarctic Ace Lake Metagenome 02UKF (SPAdes) (version 2) | ecosystem: Environmental > Aquatic > Non-marine Saline and...
TATCAGGTGCTTACGCGACGGCCTTTTCACTAGCCTGTTGGGATCATTGGGGGGTCTTTTTAAAGCAACATTTTCCCGCTTGTGATTGATCCCAAATCGTACCCTCTATAAAAGCGGGAAACTTCAGGTACGAAGCTCAGCCATCAAATATGCAAACTACGTAACAGTTTGAAGACGTATGTAATTGTAGGCGTTTGCCCCTGCGGACGATAGTATTCGAGACAACGTTATCCTCCTAATCGCCAGCAGGGGCTGGCTTCTACACACCTCTTGGAATACTGGCTGAGTTTTGTGAGTAGTCAAAATTATTATAGATGGTAGCTGGATACAAAAGAACAGAGAACCCTAAGGAGTAATTATAGGGTTCTTTTGCTCCTAGGGACTGTAAAAGAGTACTATTTTCATACAGCCCCTTAGGTGCCTGAGAGCACGGAAATCGTTTGACACATCTTCAAGAAGAAAGTAATTTCCACCAAGACTCAAACGAACGTTTGATTTATTTGGGAGTTGTATGAAAGTCAACAATACAAAACAACATAAAAGTGATTCCAAAATACGGATTCAGCAAGCCGCTGTTTCCCTGTTTTCCCGCCATGGATTTGCTGAGACAGGGATGCGGGAACTGGTGGCCGAAGCAGAAGTGAATTTGTCGATGGTGAATTATTTTTTTGGCAGCAAGAAGGGATTGCTCAAAGAGATTCTCAATGATTTTTTCTCCGGATATCTGGCTATTGCACACGATACACTGGTTGCGGAAGGGGATATGCAGGTAAGGCTTAAAAGCTTTATTGGCGGTGCCATTCGTTATTTTAATGCGAACCAGGGTGCACTGGTGATTGCTATTAGCGAACTTCCACACGACGACCCTGAAATACTGGAATATAAGGCAGGGTGGGCTAGGCAGATGGTTGAGATTGTAAACCATGAGCTCTGTCTACCTCTTGCTGCCCAAAATGGACAATCCATTCATCCTACCTGTTTAGCGCCCATGTTGACCACTCTTATGGCATCTCGTTTTCTCTTTGCTCCGGTGATGGAAAAGGTGGAAGAGGGCAGCTCAAAAGTAGTCGATATTGATGAGTATACAGAGATGATCGTCAGGACAATTTTACAGGGCATTGCTGCCCCCTCCGCACTGGCTAATGAGAAGGGAAAACAATGAAAGGTGTCTACGTGTTTATAAAAAAAACAAAGGTATTGATAAGCTGCTTGCTGGCTCCTGTTTGTCTGTTTCATCCCGGAGTAAGCAGTGGCCTAAGTATTGATGAGGCTGTGTCTCTGGCGCTTGAACAAAATCCAGGGTTGCAGAAACAACGAATGAATAAGGCGCTTAGTGAAGAAGGCTTGAGTGGCAAAAAATCGCAGAATTTTGGAAAGATTGATCTGGTCGCCTCCTATGGTCACTATAATCTTCCCCGTACCTTGGTTCCATTGACTCCGGCATCAATTTTTACCGATCCCACCGCCGTTCCTACAACGGAAGATCTCTTTTCCACCGGAATTATGTATGAAGTACCACTGTTCACCGGATTTTCTCAGCAGCGTTCGGTGGATATTGCTCTGTTGGAGCAGGAGATGGCTGGAGCAGCACTGAAATTAAGTAAAGAGCAGCTGATTTACAATGTGAAAGCTCTCTATGTAAATATTCTTTCTCTTATCGCCCAGCAGGAAGCACAGGGTGAATACCATGCGGCACTAGAAAGCCTCTATGATGCTATCGTTTTTGAGGTGAAACTGGGGAAAAAAGCAAGAGTCGAGCAGTTGAAGGCCGCTGCAGACAAAGAAAATGCGAAAGTGATGGTACGCAAGTTGAATGGCAATATCAGAATACTCAAGGCCAGTCTCAGTGCTCTTTTGAATAGTGATCGCATCGATGATCTGGAAGAGTTGGCGCTCGAGATGCCGCCATTTGGCACCGGGACTTCATACAAGACCAATATTCAGGAACTCGATCGTTATCGTGCTGTACTTCTTGAGGTGGAAAAAAAAGGTATGCTTGTGGAGAAGAGCAGCGCAGCGTATTACCCCCAGGTGGTTTTTAATGGCTATTACGGACAAAACTTTGGTCCCAATGACAGTTCCAACAAGTATGAGGGTGATTGGAATAGCGAAGAGACCTGGCAGGCGGTGGTGAACCTGAAGTGGACTGTTTTTGATTTTGGCAGTCGAAGGACATCGAAGCAGATCGCCGTTATCCAGAAGCAGCAAAGTCGCAGAGAGCAGGTAACAACGGAACTTGAATTGAAAAAGTCACTCAGTGAAGCCGTGACAAAAATTGAAATGGCACTTGATGAGTACTATTCTGCAGAAGCAGAGCTGGCACTCACTCGTGAAACCGAGGTGATTGAGCAGACTCGTTTTGAAAAAGGGGCCACTGACTTAAATGATCTGCTGTATGCCAAGGCGAGGAATCAGCTGGCCTTGAGTCGTTCTATTACTGCCAAATACAGCTATCAGAGTGGGCGCTTTTACCTGGATTATCTGCTTGAGAATGGAGAAAAAAAGTGAAGAAAATTATAGTACTGTTGGTGATTGTCGCCTTGGTTGTTAGTGCTGCCCTGCTGCTTAAAAAACGAAAGCAGAGCGTGGAAAATGCTCCTGTACCACTCCCTATGAGCCATCAGGTAAAAGTTGTTTCGGCTCGGAATGCGAGTGTGGAGCAAACCCGACCATTTTTGGCCCAACTGAGTTCCGAAGATACCGCTGCGGTCTCTTCTAAGTTGAGTGGCCGGATTATAGAGATGCTGGTTGCAGAAAATCAGTTGGTGAAAGAAGGGGAGCTTCTACTGCGCATTGATGATCGTGAGATCGTGTCCACTATCAAATCCCTGGAAGTGACTCTTGCTGCTCAGGAAAAAGATGTGCAATATGTCAAAAGCCTTCATAAGCGCAATAAATCGCTCTTTGATGTCGGTGGGTTGGCCCGTGAGAAATTTGAAGCTTCTGGCGTTTCCTATGCTGCGAAACAGGCAGTTGTTGAAAATACGCATCAGAAGATTGTCGCGCTTCAGGTTCAACTGAGCTACCTCAATATAAAGGCTCCTTTTGACGGAACAGTGGGTACCATCTTCTCCCGTAAAGGAGATCTTGCCGTTCCGGGTAAAGCTCTGCTTACCATAAACTCGCCCGGTCAGAAACTCACTTTTAGTTATGTGCCCGGGGATATCGCAGTTCAAACGGGGCAGCAGGTACTTCTCAAAGGCGTAAAAATTGGTCAAGTAAAGAGCATTTATAGTGATGCAACCAACGCTCTTAGCGTGGCCGAGGTTGCTGTCGGAACTTCTCTTGAACGACCAAACAACAGTTATGTCAATATTGAGTTGCTCACCTTTGCAGGTGAAGGCTGCCGTGTTCCTATCAACGCGCTTATTCAGAGAAAAGAGGGCGTGCAGGTGATGCATTATGAAGATGGCGCATTTTCTCCACTTGGTGTGAGCATCGTTGCCAGTAATAGGGATTATGCGCTTATCGACCCATGCCCCAGCTCACCCGTGGCAGTTGCTGTCGCCACAAAGTTAAGCCAACTTCCAGGTTTTGCACAGGTTCGGATTAACAGGAGTGAAACGGATGAAGAGTAGTTTTATTGAGAAACTTCTGGGGCGACCCTATTTTATATACTCTTTTTTGGCACTCTTTGTATTTCTAGGTATTGTCGGCTATCAGAAGGTTCCTCGCAAACTCTTTCCGGAATCGAACTATCCGGAGATTGCCATTGTCATTATCCAGCCCGGTGGTTCTGCCAAGACCCTTGCTGCTAATGTGGCAGTTCCCGTGGAAGAGGAACTGTATAGTTTGGATGAGGTGCGCCGGGTTTTTTCAACCACCATCGATGAGGTCTCTGTTATTCGGGCTGAGTTTGAATACAGCAAGGCGCTTGATATGGCGGCGAGTGATGTCACAAACGCCATCAATAAAATCCGCTCATCATTACCGTCTGATATTCAGGAACCACAGATCCATAAAATTTCCGCTGCCACCGCACCCATCGTGGTGATTGGCGTTAGCTCAGGTACCCTGCCGCTTCCTGACATTCGCCAACTTGCCGAAACCGACCTGCGTCATGAACTGCTGAAAACGGCGGGTGTTGCTAATGTTGATATTTTTGGCAGCTATAAAAAAGAGATGCAGATCATTATTGATAAGGCCAAATTGGATCAGTACGGTCTGGGACTCGGGTCGGTTCTTGCGGTATTGCAGAGCAATAATAAAGATTACGCCATTGGTTTTATAACGAATGATAAGAGTCGTTACCTCTTGAAATCTCCTGGCAAAGAAGAGACGGTACAGGGGCTTCGTGATCTGTATCTGACTCCGAATATCCGTCTGGGTGATGTGAGTAGCATCTATTTTGGTCATTATGAAAACAGTTCCGGCTACTACGGCAATGGGCGTGAATCCATTGCTATTTCCGTACAGCGTGGACTGGACGCCGATGTTCTGGGTACCGTGGGCCGGGTGGAGGCAAAGCTTGAAAAAATAAAGAGAGAATATCCTAATCTCCGCTTTGAAATAACCGACACCCAAAAGGATACCATTGTTCAGAGTACGGAGAATATGTTTGAGTCCCTGCGGGATGCCATTATCATGTCCACCATTGTGGTCTTCTTCTTTCTGGCAAGTTTTCGCCAGGTACTTGTTGTTCTTATTACTATTCCGGTGGTCTATTCCACCACCATTGCCCTGATGTGGATCGTGGGAATTGAGTTTAATGTGGTGACTCTGACCGGTATTATTCTGGCCCTTGGACTGCTACTCGATGATACGGTTGTGGTGATGGAAAATATTGAGCGTCACTATAAGGAGGGAGGGGCGGATATCAGAAAGTCAGTCCTTAGCGGCACCAAAGAAATTATGTTTGCCGATCTCTCCGGTACCATCACCACCATGATTGCTCTTGCTCCAATTCTCTTTGTTGGCGGCTATCCGCAGACCATATTCCTCCCTCTGGTAAGTACACTACTTTTGGCTCTTACAGCCTCCTATGTGATATCAATTACGGCGGTCCCTTTGCTTTCTATGAAGATTTTGACCATAGAGTGGGGCTGGCTCATACGTTTGGAGAGCTTTTTTAATCGTATTACAAGCTTTGTTATGGATCAGATACGTTCTTTCTTTTCCACGGCAGTGAGTATGGCGCTGCGGAGTAAACCTGTTGCTGTCATCTATTTTATCTCTCTTGCTGCCCTTTTTGTTATCAGCGTGCGAGGTGTGATGCCAACGATTGGTCAGGAACTGATGCCTCCCATGGATACTGGTGGGGTAAGGATTAATATCGTGACCGATCCAAATCTACCCATTGAGACGAGCCAGCGTATCATTGAAGAGGTGGACGTCATATTGAAAGAAAGCGGTCCTTTACTGCGCCTTTCGTCGGCCATTGGCAGTGAACCCGGAGTGCTGAGTATTGGCAGTGGCAGCGGCACCGATCATATTGCCATCACCGCCACCTATGTGAATCGATATGAACGGGAGGATACGATCTGGGAAATCGAACATCGATTGCGGCCGCTCCTTGCTGAGATTGATAATATCAAGAGTCTTGAGGTGGTGGATTATGGAGCCACGGCCATGGCCAGTATTCGGGCAAGTGTTGATGTGACGCTATCGAGTCCAAGTTTTACTGATCTTGAAGAAGCGGGAGATCTGGTGGAGCAGGCCCTGTATCAAACGAAAGGTCTCGTCTCCGTCGCGAGAACCTGGCACAATGATAAATCCGTTTATAATCTTGAAATAGATCAGGCGAGGGCTGCTTTGTATGGCCTGCAGAGTGGGGATATTGCAAGACAGCTACAGATTGTATTGCGGGGAGCCATGGTCGCTTCGTTTCCACTGCAGAATAGTGTGGATTTCGGCGTTCGTGTCTGGCTGCCGGAAGAACAACGCGACGGTGTGGATATTCTTGGGTCCACCCTGCTTGATTCTCCAAAGGGGAAGATTCCTCTTGCTGCAATCGCCACTCTGGAACGGAATTTTGAGCCGGGCGTTATCACAAGAGAGGGCTTGAATTATACCCTGAACGTGTATGGTTCAAGAGAAAAGGCGGCTATTTCCCATATAATGGCAGATTTTGAGCAGGCCTTTCAAGGAGTCAATCTGCCCCCATCGGTGACCATGGAACAGAGTGGTGATATTAAACAGTTTAAGAGTTCGGCAGGAAAAATGGGTGGTGCCATCGGTTTTGCGGTGATTCTTATCTTTTTTACCCTGATTGCACTCTTTGATAGTGTCAAGGTCGCCATTATGATAGTTCTTTCTATCCCGCTGACCATTATCGGGGCCTCCTGGACAAATCTGCTTCTTGATTATCATGCTTCCATGCCGGCCATGATGGGCTTTATCCTGCTTTCAGGTATTATCGTGAATAATGCAATCCTTCTTATTCATTTTGCCCAGGAAAAGATGATGGAGGGGATGACAAGAGAAGAGGCCATGCTCGAATCCATCCGTATTCGTACCAGGCCGGTATTGATGACTGCCTTTGCCGTGGCCGCTGGGATGCTGCCCGTTGCGCTTGGTTCTGCCATTGGTCTGGAACGACTGGCTCCTCTTGGCGCTGTGGCCATTGGAGGGCTTATTGTTGGAACAGTTTTGACATTACTCTTTATCCCCCTTATCTTCATTATGTTGACAAAGGACAGCAGGCCACATGCAAAATTAATTAAGGAATAGTGAAAAATGTTTTTTATAGATAAACCGTATGTTTCGGATTTTTTTAAAAAGAGTGTCAGGGATCACGATATCTCGGTTGTTGCAACGGAGACAGCAAAACAGATCGGTTTGTATGATGGCAGCAATATGATCAGTGAAGAGCGTGCCATTGAGATGGCAAGAGAGCAGGATGATCTTGCAATCTATACAACATCCGAGAATGCAATCGGTTGGCTGGCAAAGCATCTGCCCTTTAGTCACCTTCCCGGGAAGATAGAGTTGTTTAAGGATAAGTTGAAGTTTCGGAAAATGACGAAGTCTCTCTTTCCTGAACTCTACTTTAAAGAAGTACGGGTGGATGCCCTGCGAGAGCTTCAGTTGGATGACATTCCTTTCCCATTTATAATAAAGCCAACCGTTGGCTTTTTCAGTATGGGGGTCTATAAAGTTGCGACCCATGAGGAATGGCAGGATACCGTTGAGTCAATTTATAATGAAATTGCGGAGATTAAGGGGCTGTATCCAGGCGAGGTGCTTGATACCAGTTCCTTTATTATTGAGCAGTGTATTAACGGGGAAGAATTCGCCATTGATGCCTATTACAATAGATCCGGCGATCCAGTTATCGTAAGTATTTACCGTCACACCTTCTCTTCTGATACCGATGTTAGCGATAGGGTCTACACCACATCAAAGCAAATTATTGAAGAGAACCTTGCCGAATTCACCGAATTTGTAAAAAAGATTGGTGTCTTAGCAGATGTGAGGAATTTTCCGGTACATATTGAACTCAGACGGGAGGAGGATGGAACTCTTCTCCCCATTGAGGTCAATCCCATGCGCTTTGGTGGCTGGTGTACAACCGCTGATATGACCTTTTGTGCCTATGGGTTTAATCCCTACCTCTATTATTACTCGCAGCAACAACCCGATTGGAAAGATTTACTGCAGGGGAAAGAGGGAAAACTCTTTAGCATTATTGTGCTCGATAATTCAACCGGGGTAGACGGCAGCAATATCCAATCCTTTGACTACAAAAAACTGCAGTCGGGGTTTGAAAAGGTGCTGGAACTAAGAAAAATTGACTATACAAGTTATCCCGTCTTTGGATTCCTGTTTACCGAGACACGAGAGGATAATTTCTCCGAGCTGAAAAATATTCTGGATTCAGATTTAACCGAATTTATCAGCACAGAGTAGTTGTCTGCTCTCTCTTACAGAAGAGTAATTTCTCCAGAGTCTAAATCATAAAAAGCTGGGACAATTTTTACCTTACCTGCTTTGACCAAATCGGCCAAAATCGGTTCGGAATTTTGCATTTGTTCCGCTGTCATTCTGGCCACTTCCTTAGCGGCATTGTCAGTAAGATCCCCTTCCTGACCTCTGACTTTATCCACAGCTGGTTGAATGGCTGGAGCCAGGGAGGCAATATGGCCTTCCAGTTCTGCTCCACTCACCACCGCACCAATAGCGCCACAGCTAGTATGACCCAAGACTACAATCAAAGGGGTGTTCAAGTGGAGCGCTGCGTACTCCAGGCTGCCCAGGAGCTGATCGTTGATGATATTTCCAGCAACCCGGACAACAAAGAGATCTCCTAAGCCCTGATCAAAGAGAACCTCTGGCGGGACCCGGGAATCAGCACAAGCCAAGACAGCGGCAAAGGGAGCCTGACCATTACCCAAGGCAATACGTCGGTCGCTATCTTGGTTTGGATGGGTGAGTGATGTGTTAACAAAGCGTGCATTGCCTTCCAAGAGCTGCTGCAATGCCAACTCAGGGCTGGGCATGATTGATTTTCCCATTCTTTTCTCCTTAAAATATATCAGCGATAAGCTAAGTTCAAAAAATTGTACCATTGTTGCAAAATGTAACAAAGGTATATTCCTAGTGCTCTGGAAGATAAAGTCAAGGATTAAATGGAATTGGGCAGTTTGGCTGCTAATCATCTTCTGATGATTAAAATCAGTATTGATCTCCCTGCGAAGTGGCCATTGAGAGAAAAAAAGTAAGGTGGAGGGGGAGGGGAGAGTAAAGAGAAGAATGAAGCTGGCCGGGTCAGTGAGTTCCCCTTGTTGAGAACAATGACCCGGCCTGTTTTAAAAAACGAGTTGGCCTCTTTGCTATTTGAAATACTTCAGCATAGCGTGGAGGGTGGTTAAAGGGTGGGGCGGACAGCCTGGAATATAGAGGTCCACCGGAATCAAACTGTTGAGGTCACCAACAATTTCGTCACTGCCGTAAAAAGGTCCGCCAGAGATGGCACAGGCGCCACTGGCGATGACCACTTTGGGGCTTGGTATGGATTCCCAGGTTGTAATGGTTGCTTGGCGCATGTTTTCGGTAATTGGTCCGGTGACATGGATACCGTCGGCATGCCTTGGTGAGGCAACAAACTGAATACCAAAGCGTTGCAAATCAAAAAACGGCGTATTTAATACATTGGTGTCAGCTTCACAGGCGTTACAACCTCCTGCTGAGATCTGGCGTAGTTGCAGGGAGCGACCAAAGAGTTTCTTGAAATGTTTTTTGGAATGTTCAGCCAGAGCTGGGAGATCACCGTGGGTAAAGAGATCATCCCGATTGGCTGTTCCCATTTCAAAATTGGGGCTGAACTGAACAAATTGCCCCTCTGATAACGTTTCGCAAAGGCCACAAAAAACACAGCGGCCCAAGTCAATTTGTTTGCTGTCGACATCAATAGCATCCTGGGGGCAGGCAGCGGCGCAGCGTTGTACCAACTCCATTGGGCAATTTTTTTCTACCTTCGGCATGCCTCGGAATCTTTTGTAGAGCTCGATTGGCTCCTTAGGGTATTTCGAGGTTCGATACCCCTGTTCTATTCTATTTTTAATAACTTTTAACATAGTTGTACCTATTATATATCGAATCCGCAGTAAGAGAGATTGAAACTCTTATTGCATAGTGGAAAATCGGAAATTCCAGTGTCACGAAGCGATAAAGCCAGACCTGTCCAATTGTGGAATGATGGGTCTTTGACCTTATATCGCAAGATGTCTCCATTCCCATCGGTGAGGAGGCAATGGGATACTTCGCCTCGCCAACCTTCATTGATGGAAACGACAAAGGAGTCAGGTGCAAGTTGTACCGTTTCAGGTATGTAGCTCGCAGCCTCCTCTTTTCTATCAAGCAGGGTGTTGATCAGTGCAGTGGAATGCATGATTTCCTCCCGCCTGACAATGGCTCGGGAACAGACATCACCGTCGGTCTTCTCATTGCTATTGGCTGGCAAATCCCCATAACATTCAGTGGGGAAGGCGACCCTGGCGTCATAGGGGAGACCACTGGCTCGACCGGAATATCCGACCAGACCAATTTTTTCGGCATTTTCATGGCTCACCGTTCCGGTATTATCAAAACGACCAAGGACACTGGGAGCGGTGAAGATCAAATCATTGACATGTTCCACCTCTGGAGTGAGTTCGGCTAGTTTATCTCGCAACAGTTGTTTTTGTTCCTCACCCATCACATGGGTGACCCCTCCAGGCCTGACCAGACCGCGGCCAAAACGATTGCCACCAAGGATTTGACTGAGGTTGAGATACTCTCCCCTGATTCTTCCAAAATAGGCAGCAGGAGGGTTAAAAGCCACATCAAGGCTCAAAGCCCCAAGGTCACCGATGTGATTTGCGATACGTTCCATCTCAAGGGCAATGGTGCGGACAATGGAAGCTCCTTCATCAACCTTGAGGTCGGCCAGTGCTTCAATGGCCTGGGCCTGACAGAGGCCATGGCCAATTGTGGTGTCACCGGCAATGGTTTCAGCAATGATCGGTAAGCGTTTGAATGGAACGCTTTGCAAGAGCTTTTCAACACCGCGATGCTGGTAGCCAAGCTGGATTTCCAGATGAAAGACTCGCTCGCCGCAGCATTGGAAACGGAAGTGGCCCGGTTCAATGATTCCTGCGTGAACAGGTCCTACTGCAACCTCGTGGACACTTTCGCCTTCCACTGTGAAATAGGGGTAATTTCCTGGAATATCCTGGGTGTAATCATTGTCGAAGACATCCTTTTTACCAGTATAGTTTTTATGATAGCGCACCATCTTCAGCCAGGGATGGCCTTCAGCCTTTAATCCATATTGCTCGCCAATCTCTCTTTCGAACATATGAAATTTTTCAGACTCTGCTGTCAGTGAGCTGAAGTTGTCGGGGGCATCGCAGCCGGTAACAAAGAGTTTATCATTCTGTCGCATGACAGCAAGCAACTTGAAGTTTCCCTGATCCTCATACGCAAAAAATTGGACAATCTGGCCATCGTTTGCTGCAAGATTCAATAGTTCCTTTCGGAACAAATTGAAGTCAAGATGGGGAATATTGGCTCGACTGAGCCTTTCATTGTTTTGAATGTGCATTAGGTTAGCCATTGACGCTACCTCCAACGGTGGCAATTGCCGAAATTATGGTTTGGTAAATGCTGTCTGGTAACCAGATGCAGAGGGTAAGTGATGCCGCCAGGAGAGCAAAAGATGGCAGGGTTCTGGCCCAGTTTTCTTTAACTAGAACCTCCGGATCATCACAGGAAGCAAAACACATCTTCGTTACCAGGCGGGATGCTCCGGCAAAGATAAGAATGAGTGCAAAGATAAAGATACTGACACTTATGTGCCTGCCTTGCTGGAAGGCACCTATAATAATCAGTAATTCACTGATAAAGATTCCAAAAGGCGGAAATCCTGATATTCCGGCAAAGCCTGCAAAAAAGGCGGTAAATGTTTTGGGAAAGAGCTTGGCCATTTTACCGGTCTTGTCAACGAGCTTACTCCCATATCCCAGTAGAATATTACCGGCTGACAAAAAGAGAGAAGATTTGATTAAAGAGTGGTGGATAAGATGGAGCATAGCACCATACGTTGCCAGGCCGCCGATACCGACACCAAAGGCAATGATGCCCATGTTTTCAATACTGGAATAGGCAAGCATCCGTTTATAGCCGGTCTGGTAGAAAATGAAGATTGCTGCAATAAGCATGGAAAGCAGACCAAAGCCTATCAGGATGTTGCTTGAATAATCACCCAGACCTGCCCGATAGAGTAACTGATGACCGCGATACACTCCGAGGAATGCACAGTTTAACAGGGCACCAGACAACAGAGCAGAGGCCGGACTGGGCGCTTCACTATGTGCATCCGGCAGCCAGGTGTGCATGGGGGCTAGGCCCATTTTAGTGCCGTAACCAATGACGAGAAAGATAAACCCGGCTTTAAGCCAGACCGGATCAAGCTTTTCTGCTACAGCTCCAAGGGAGCTGAAGGTGATCGGTACATGAATACCGCCGAGATCCATGGACATGACCACAAAAAAGCAGCCGAGTAATGCAAGGGCAATACCAACGGAGCAGATCATCACATATTTCCAGGTGGCCTCAAGGGCAGTCTTGGAGCGATGCAAGAAGATGAGCGGTGCGCTCATCAGCGTGGTGGCCTCAATGGCAATCCACAGGACAATCAGGTGATCAGCCATGGTAACCATGCTCATGGTAGCTAAAAAGAACAGGGTACAACCGGTATAGATTGGTTCACTGGAGATCTCTGTTTCGCTCATATAGGAGACGGCGTAGATAGAGATAAACAGAAAAACAAATGAGGTTACCAGGAGGATGAGCATTCCCTCGTTGGTTACGGAAAAATATTGGGGTAAGGCAGGAGTGATTTTACCAAGCCATCCCAGGATTGTTAATAGGAAGTGCAACAATGCTGTCAGCACCAGGATACCGCGTCCTAGCCGTACCGGCACAAGCATTGCGACAATCCCGGCAAGAAAAGGGATAAGCGTCGTGAGTTCTAACATTTAAATAACCTTTTTAATTAATTGTCTTTTAATTGACCAAGCAGGGCCGTATCAACATCATTATAGGAAGAATTGATATTGTGAAGAACAATACCCATAATCATAATTCCTACAAGTAGATCCAGTAACACCCCAAATTCGACCACATACATAGTATGGGTCTCTTTGGCAAGAGCGGTGCCGACTAGATAAATGCCATTTTCCATCATTAGGTAACCGATGACCTGAGTAATAGCCTTTCTTCGGCTCATAAGGAGGAAAAGTCCAGCCGCTAAAGTGGTAATAGCGCTAATCAGGAGCAGGTCATTTTCCATTGGCAGGGAGATATGCAGACGATCGGCAATAAATGCTCCAATTAAAATAAAGATCAGCCCGGCAAAAAGAGAGGCATGATAGCCGATGATGGGCTCAACTTCCCTTCTGATTTTCACCTTTTTGACTGCTGCGTACATGAGTCCTGGAATAAGCAAGCCTTTGATCACCAACATGATAAGCAGAAGAAAAATGGAGTTGGTATTTTCCAAAATACTTCCGTGATGTTCCAGGAAAAAAGGTGTTAGAGAAACCACAATGCCTTGAAAGGCCATGATCTTGACCAGGGCCATAAGTCTGTTTGAACCGAGTGACATTAAGACTGATAAAATGGTCAGAGCCATAAGCGCGTCGGAAATATGGTTTGTAGAGAAGAAAGCACTGGATAGTTGGATCATTGCATTACCCCCATGCTTAAAATAATAACAAAAAAGACCAAAATGAATGGCGTCAGGATAAACTTGGGAACCTGAGGCATTTTGTATCTGGCGGTGATAGATTCAACCACTCCGACGGTAATATAAATAAAGGTCACAACTAGGTAAAAAAGGAAGCCGTTGACTATTACATTGTCTGCATGGAAAGGATCAATAAGCCGGGCAAGGAAACCAGAATAAAAGAGGAGCTTAAACCAGGCTCCAAGCTCAATCAGAGCCAGATCCGGGCCTGAATGGTCGAGGATCATTACTTCATGGATCATCGTGAGTTCAAGGTGAGTTGCAGGATCATCAACGGGAACCCGTGAATTTTCCGTGAGCATGACCACGTAGAGGGCTGCAACAACCAGAATAAGCAGTGCGCTGTATTCTCCCATAAGATCGATAGTATGATCTCCTGAGAAGAACTCGTAAAAGCTTAAGCTGCCAGTCAACTTAAAGAAAAGAATAAGGATGGCGAAGACGGTCATTTCAGCAAGAGTGGAAAAAAAGGCCTCACGGGCTGCACCCATTCCCTCAAAGGGGGAGGCGGTGTCAAGGGCTGCCAGGATGGTGAAAAAGCGGCCAAGCCCCATGAGATAAAAGAGGATAAGCACATCACCATGGAAGGAGAAGAGAGGTGCCACCTCCGCCATAGGAAAGTAGAGAAGCATCATCAAACTGGTGGAAAAGCCCACCACCGGCCCCAGCTTGAAGACAAAACTGGTACTGGTTGAGTAAACCGAACCTTTTTTAAAGAGTTTAATCATGGTGTAATAGTTGATAAGCAAAGGTGGTCCCTGCTTACCTGCAAACCAGGCCTTCGTCTTCTGGATCACTGCCGGAAGAAGGGGCGCTATTGCGACTGCAAAGCAAAATGATAGTATAGAATCCATAAATAATATTCCTAAGCGTTGTTTCTGTGGGTTTATAAAAAGAGAAGCAGGACAATAATCGCTATAATGATATAGCCGATATAAAGTTGAATATGGCCGTGTTGAATCCATTTCAGTTTATTGATCAGCCAGAGCATCGGCGTGGTTAAATAACGCTGGTAACTCGTTTCGGCGATATCCGTAACTTCGCTCTGCCAGGTGGTCTGGCCGGGGAAGATTTTTTTGATACCGGTGTATGCATTTTTGATAGGCACAAATGGATTAAAAAATTCTACCATCTCATAGGCGTATGATGTGCCAGTGTATTGCATGCGAACAGTCGGTTGGGTGAATCCACAGCCCCAGGTGCCGCCACTGCCGATCTCTTTCTTGGCATAGAGCATTTTGCGAAAGAGGCTGACAGCAATAAAGATACCGATAAAGAGTACTGCTGTTTTGGATAGTTGCCTGACAATCAGGATAAAGGCATCACTGTTAAAGCTGCTGACTGCTGTAATATCCCGTATACCGCTAAAGGCAAGACGGATAAAAGGTTCTGGGAAGACACCAATAACCAGACAGCTTACGGCCATGAGTACCATAACTGCTCCCATGGCAATTCCTGATTCACGGGCCTTATCAGCTTGATCGGTTCTGGGTTCACCAAGAAATGCCAGACCAACAACTTTGGTAAAACAGGCTGTGGCCATCCCACCGATTACTGCTAGGGAGATAATAGCGAGTATGGTCAGGATAAAGGGTAGCTTCTCACCAGCGAGACCTTGAAATGCCCCATAGTAGATAAGGAATTCACCAATGAAACCACTAAATGGCGGCAGGCCGGAAATGGCCACAGAACCGGCCAGAAAGGAACGTCCAGTAACAGGCATTCTTTTCATTAAGCCCCCAAGCTCTTCAATGTTCTTTGTTTTTGCCTTATGGAGAACGGAACCGGCTCCCATAAAGAGTAATGACTTAAAGATGGCATGGTTGAAGATATGCATAAAAGCTCCGGCAAAGCCGAAAAAGGCCATTGCCTGATTCTGTGCGGATACACCCATCATACCAATACCCATGCCGATAAGAATAATACCGATATTCTCCACCGAACTGTACGCCAGCAGCTGTTTGATATCCTGTTTGGCAAGAGCATACACAACGCCAAGGATTCCTGTCACCATACCGGTTACCAAGACAATCTGGCCTATGAGGGGTGTGGCGGGATCAAGGAGCAGATAGATTCTGAAGATTCCATAAATTCCCATTTTAATCATGACTCCGGACATGATGGCCGAGACATGACTTGGTGCTGCAGGATGAGCTTTGGGGAGCCAGATATGGAGTGGAAAGATACCTGCCTTGGAGCCAAATCCCAGGAAAGCCAGGACGAAAATCAGCAGTTTGGCTTGCTCAGGGATCGCAGCAAAACTACTGAAATCAAAGCTGCCGGAGTGGCTGTGGACCATGGCAAATGCAGCAAAGAGGAACATCGCTCCGCCCTGAGCAAAGATAAAATAAAGATACCCTGCCTTGCGATTACTGTAGACCTCGTAGTCGTACATGACCAGAAAGAAAGAAGAGAGACTCATAAGCTCCCAGGCGAGAAGAAAAGTGATCATGTTCGAAGACATAACCACTAGAGCCATGGAGGCAATGAGGATACTAAAGAAAAAATAATTCACTCCGGCCCTGAGACTTTTCTTTTCATTTTCCAGGTAATGGAAGCTGTATATCAGGGTCAGGGGCGGAATGAGAAAGATCGGTATTAGAAAGAAAAGTGCTATGCTGTCAAGCTTGAATGCCAGGGTAAAGGTGTGCAGCCAGTTATAACTGACTGTTGCTGTTGCCCCTTGCAGTAGGTTCAGTAATGCAAAATAAAAGCCAATGCCGCAACCTACCGAAGTGGTGGCAATGGCCACCACCTTCATTAGGGTGAATTGCCGGTAAAAGAGCAGTCCTGCAGCTCCTCCGGCAAGAATTACGGTTATTGACACAAACAAAGTGTCCATACATTCTCCTCCTGGAAAAAATTAACTCTCTCGACACAACAAATTCTGCTGGTCGATCTATATTGTGGGTTTTTGTGATAAATTATTTTGGCGAGCGAATATCAAAGTGTGGTGTTGCCAGCATTCTGCCGATCTGTTCCTTCAAATCGGACTGTTCCGGGTTTATCGCTTCCTGGGCCATAAGCAATTCAAAGAGGCGATCCTGCTCGACGGGATGCTCATACTCGGCAGGTGTCCCATCTTTTAGCTGAATATGAGCGGCCCAGGGGACAAAATAAGTGGTGGCTGGGTGCTCTTTATGCTCTGAGATATCTATGTTGAGGCCGGCAATATACAACAGGTTTTTCCCTGCGTATTCTCCGCCGCTGCGGATGGAATTCATGGTACGGACAAACTCAAGCTGAATATTGATTTTGGCAGCACGTAATGCTGGATTTGGTGAAGTCACAATAGTGGGCATAAACTCAATAAGGTTCTTTTCTAACAGGATTGCTTCCCCGGTTTCGTGAAATTCCTGCCGAAAATAAAAGAGGTCGGCGGTGAGGTGTTTCCCAATCATTTCTCCACTTCCCGTTTTCCATTCATATCCTGTTGCGTCAATTATTTTGCGGAATTTTTCTGAGACTTCATAGGTCTGGCCGATGCTGATCGCAGAAATTGGTACGACCTTACCGTCACTGTTGAGTTTGACAATATTTTCCAGATTAAGAACCAAACCGTCTTGTACCGGGTGGATATCAAAGTCTATAAAAGCATTTTTTACGGTGATGAGATGGTTGTTTTTGTCATCCCGGTGCAGAAAGATTCGTTCCTTGGCAAATTCAAACCGTTCAACATAAGGGGTGATGACATGGGTGATTTTACCACAGGAAGGAGAAATGCAGGTGCCTTCCATTTTAGGTCGGGTGCAGGTGCCGTAAATGCCGCTATGAGGGTCGTATCCCACATGACTTGCCTGAACGATGACCGAATCTTCCCCATGGTGGGCATGGGGGCCATGGCGGTCGGTGGCTACAATACCGCCAACCCGACCATGATTAAAGGGAAAGGTACCAAAATGTTTGGTTAACATAATAATAGGCCAGCCCTGGTTTTCGTCTGAGCAAAAGGCTCGTGATGGCATAATTAGGCCTTTTCTAAACCCAAGAGAGATGCAGAGATTGTACATTTTTGGCACAAATTCGGGGTAGGGGATGGCCAGGCCGTCCACTTTGAAAGGGGCAAGTTTACGGATAATGTGGGCTTGTTGGTAGGGAGTGTTCATGATTTTCTATTCCAAGTAGTGTAGAGGAGAATTTAGTGGACTTCTGTACTTTCTACTGTGATTCCAAACCAGTATGCTTCGCTACTTGCGGGCATAGATGTCTTGAACTCGATATAATTGTCCCGCCTGTTCATCATAAAAGTCTGCCAGTTTAGGGCTTCTTCTCTGGTTTTAAACGGCCCTGCCTCGGTGGATGTTCCCAGGCCTTCATGCTGAGCAGTAATTGATTTTCTGGTTGCGTCTACGTTTTGGGTAATACCAATGAGAATTTTCATTTTTTCCTCTCAGGTTGTATGAGGGGCAGTATAAAAATAAGATGGCTTATTTTAATCCGAAATGTGTTATAGATTTAGGCAATTTGCTATATACAAAACCGCAGACGTAGTAGGGCTACGTTGAGGATTTTGGGGATAGTAAATCGGCTACAGGTACAATGCAGTTCGGAAATGAAATGGCATGTTATTATTTTACAAACCCTTAGTTCACTGGACTGTCCGTATAGAGTACAACTGGGCAATTCAGTAATTGTGTCACTTCGTTTAGTCGTCTCTGACGAATTCCTTTCTTGCGCGGAGTTCCTTCGCCCTTCAGGCATAGGGCCACACAGATGATGTTTCGCCTATTTTTGGCATACTCAACAGTTTCTGTAGTGAGTCCTCTGTCATTTACAAGCTGGATATAGGCAACTGGCTCCTCCGGTTGGAGGGCAGCTATGTTGTCTTTAAAGCTCTGGGCTGCCTTGGCGGCTGGCTCTTGTCTCAGCAAATGCAGTACCTCCAGAGAGGCGTCCATTCTTTTACTTAAATTGATGCCATGGAGAAGTATCTCTGCACTTAAAGGTGAAGAGTTGGCTACCAGGAGCACTTTTTTGTTACTGATTGTCTGCTGCTGCACGCATTTTCCTTGAAAAGTATTTACCAGAATTTCACGATGCCTTTGCATGTCTTGTGCCACAACTAAAAAGAACGTAGAAACAGTTTGATGCCGCTGGTCCGGGTTTGCTGGTGAAAATACTATGTTGCAAAAAGCAACACAATTTAAGTGAATATCTAATTAGCTCGAATAAATAAGGACATACGTCAATGTTGCACTTCCGAACATGTTGTTGCAAAATGAAACGTATGGCGGTAGGGTACTGTCCAATGACGTATTCAGACTGAAATAAGAGTGCATAAAGAGAGGAAGTATGCAACAGCCAGGGGGTATTAGAAGTAAAATAACATTCTGGTTCTATTTGGTTTTTATGTTTATGGTCACCAGTTCTGTTCTTCTCTTTTGGATTGTCCAGACGTTGGAAGAGAAGCAGTTTTCAATTGAAAAAGCGGATGTTTTTCTGGAAGATATTCTGGAAGTACGGCGGATGGAGAAAAACTATTTACTGTATCAAGATCAGAATTCAATGGAGGAGTGGGCTGCCTACCTTGCTATGGCTGCTCAGGAGTTGGCAGATAACCGGGAGCTTTTTGCGCGCTTGAGTTCCCTGCCCGAAATTATTGAAGTTCAACAGGCTCTGCAAAACTATCAGGCAACTTTTACCAGATTCAGGACGTTCCCCACAGAAGAGACGCTCTTGGCAGTGAACGTTCGTGAGCAGGGCAACAGGCTAACGACTCTTACTGAAGAACTTATTATTCGAGAGCATCAGACTATTCATAGCCTTTTGGCTCTAATCAGGAATACCTTATTGTTTGTTTTACCGCTTCTTATCCTTGTTTTTAGCTGGGTTGCCGTGTTGCTGGGGCGGGGAATTGTTACCTCTTTAAGGCAGCTGGAACGGCATGCTGCTGCTATTGCAGCAGGTCATTTTGTGGAAGTACCTTTTACCAGCACAAGTCGGGAGATCAATAGCTTGATTAATGCTTTTAATCGAATGAGTCGGGAGCTGAAAAATCGTCAGCAGCAACTTGTCAGATCAGAGAAACTTGCCTCACTTGGCACCATGCTCGCCGGTGTTGCCCATGAATTCAATAATCCTCTATCAAATATATCCAGTTCTGCGCAAATTTTGATTGAGGAACTTGAAGGAGATGAGGATAGAGACGAGGAATATGCCAAAGAGTTAGCTGTGCAGATAAGTAGTGAAACCAACCGGGCCTCTGCCCTCCTGGACACTCTGTTGCCTTTGGCCCGAGAAGATAAATTCCATAGAGACTCATATCCCTTGAAGTCCCTATGCCAGGAAGTACTCCTATTACTTCGGGGGCAACCCGCTAAAGATGTTGATATTCAACTGGCAATTTCAGATGATATTGTTATTTTTGCGGATAAACAAAAAATCCAACAGGTTTTCATCAATCTCTTAAAAAACAGTTTCGATGTACTAGCTGGTGGAGGAATAATCCGAATTCGGGCCTGGCAACATCAGACTGAATTGAAAATAATCATAAGTGATAACGGTCCCGGAGTTCCCAGGCAGGTGCAAAAGAAAATTTTTGATCCATTTTTCACGACTAAAGACACAGGTCAAGGCTCCGGTCTTGGTCTTTTTATAGTCCATGATATTATTGTTCAGCATGGTGGCAGTATCAGCATTGAAAGTACGGAGAGGGGAGCCGCTTTTATTATCAGGCTTCCTGGGGCGGAGGTCTCTTGATGACAGATTTTGAAATTTTAGTTGTTGACGATGAGGCTGTAGCCTTAAAGAATCTGTGCTATGTCTTAAAGAAAGAGGGGTACGGGGTTACGGCTGCCAAAAGTGGTAAACAGGCACTGGCCTGTTTAGGGAAGCAGGAGTTTGCTCTTGTCCTTACCGATTTGAAGATGCCCCAGGTTGATGGGATGCAGGTTTTAAAAAAGGTTAAGGCCGTATATCCATTAACTGAGGTTGTTATGATCACCGGGTTTTCCTCTGTTCATACTGCGGTTGAATCGTTAAAGGCGGGAGCATACCAGTACATAACTAAGCCTTTTAAATTGGACGAGGTTCGCAAAGTCGTCCATGAGGCGACCCAAAAGTTCCAGCTGATTCATGAAGTTGAACAGTTAAGAAAAAAGGTTAATGCCAGCAACCCACAACTACAGATCGTCACCCATAATCGGGCAATGAATGGTCTCCTTGATATGGCAAAACAGATTGCCAATACTGATACTAATGTAGTGATATGTGGCGAATCCGGCACGGGAAAAGAACTCCTGGCAAAGTATATCCATACCTCCAGTCCACGTCATGAAAAAATCATGCTGTCGATAAACTGCGGAGCCTTCAGCGAAGAGTTATTGACCAATGAACTTTTTGGTCATACCAAAGGGGCGTTTACCGGTGCAGACCAGGACAAGAAGGGCTTGGTGGAAATGGCAAATGGCGGTACGCTCTTTCTTGACGAAATATCGGAAATGTCCATATCCATGCAGGTCAAATTCTTAAGGGTTTTGCAGGAGCAGGAAGTGATGCCACTTGGTGGAACTACGCCTGTTAAAGTGGATGTCAGATTTGTTGCAGCGACGAATAGGGATCTTGAGAAGGAGGTCAAGGTGGGGAGGTTTCGGCAGGATCTTTTTTACCGGATAAATGTTGTCTCTTTAAAAATTCCACCTCTTTCCGAACGAAAGGATGATATCCCACTTCTTGTTCAATTTTTTTTAGATAAGTATAATATTTCAATGAAAAAAGAGGTTACTGAGGTTAGCCAGGATGTGCTTGACACTCTGCAGGGCTATGATTTCCCGGGAAATGTTCGTGAGCTTGAGAATATTGTCGAACGAGGGGTTGCCCTTGCTGGTGGACCCATTTTGGGACTTGCCCAGATACCTGATGATCTTCGCAGTCTGGATATCCAGACGTTTAGAAAAAGTGCAGGTAAATACGCAAGCATGGAAGAGGTGGAAAAATCATATATTACATGGATTCTCGAAGAGACTGGATTTAATAAGACTGAAGCCGCTAAAGCCCTTGGTATTGATCGCGTGTCTCTCTGGCGGAAAATAAAAAAATTGGGTTTAGAATAAGTTCAGGCTATCAGCGTTCAAATTGAAGATATACGTGTGTTCCTGATAGCATCATACTTTGCAGCTGTTTGGCTATGAAAAACCATGGTCACCTCAGCTATCGGTATGGTTGGGATACAATGGGCGAAGTCCTGCTCCGTGGCCTATTGACACGAACGGTATTCTGGCGTATTTTCAGAACATAATAGTAGTTTGAAGAACAGTCTTCATCATTCTTCTTATCCATTTTCCAGATAGATCGTATGATGCAGTCTCCCGATTCCTGTTGACTTCTTAGTCGATGTGAATCGGGATTTTTTATACTAACAATACCTTTCCCAGTGCAATTGAGAGGCAGTGTGTCTCGTTGCACTAAGTTTCACAGGAGAAACGATAATGACCATAGTGCAGGCGTTAATCCTTGGTGTCGTTCAGGGATTAACAGAATTTATTCCCGTTTCCAGTTCCGGGCACCTGGTACTTGTTCCTCATCTCTTAGGGTGGGAATTTGATCATTCCCGAGCGTTTATCTTTGATGTTTTGGTGCAGTGGGGGACTCTTTTTGCGGTCTTTATCTACTACCGTAAAGATCTCACTGATATTGCCAGAGAGTTTATCAGCACCCTGCGCAAGGGCAAGCCCTTTGCAACGGAAAATTCACGTATGGGCTGGTATCTGATCCTGGCAACCATACCTGCTGTTATTGTTGGCCTTCTCTTTAAGGATGCGATTGCCTCAGCCTTTTCCAATCCTAAAATTACCGGATTTTTCCTTCTTCTTACCGCAGTCCTTTTAATCGTTGCAGAACTTGCGGGAAAACGAAACCGCAGCACCAAAGAAATTACCTGGCTTGATGCCCTCTGGATTGGTTGTTCCCAAGTGATTGCCCTGCTTCCCGGGGTCTCCCGTTCGGGCGCAACGATCGCTGGTGGTATGACTAAAAATCTTGATCGTTCCTCCGCTGCCAGATTTTCATTCTTGATGTCGGTACCTGTTATGCTTGGTGCTGGAGTACTTGCATTTAAGGATCTTTTTGCTTTGCAGAGCATCGATGGTTTTCTACTCCCCCTTTTAGTTGGTTTTCTTGCTGCTCTGGTTTCAGGATATCTGGCCATTCGCTGGCTGATTGCCTATCTCAGTAAACATTCCCTCTATGTTTTTGCGGTCTACTGTTCGCTTGCGGGATGTCTGATACTCTTTTTTTAATACCTTCTTTTTCTATACACTCAAATGGCTAATGTTTACACAGGGCACTTATACTGGTTTATCTCCTGTTCACCAGTCGTAGTTGAGACGCGCAGATGATGTTTTCTGTCTCAGGGCTAAGCAAGGAATTTGACCAGCAGTCAATCTTTTCCGAATTGAATCTGACAGTGGCCAGGAATCGTTTTGCTGTGCTGATTGGCCCCTCTGGTTGTGGTAAATCCACTCTGTTCGATGTACTTACCGGAGTTACTAGCGCCGATACGGGGCAGATACGTTGGCAGGACACCGATGTCGCTCACCTTGGAGATCTGGCGGCCTATATGCATCAGAAGGATTTGTTGCTGCCCTGGTTTTCACTGCTCGATAATAGCCTGTTACCGGCTAAAACGGGTGGGGAGGATATGGAAAAGGCAAAACCACGGGCCATAGAACTGTTTTCACGGCTGGGTCTGGCTGGCTACGAACAGCATCTTCCACACCAAGTGTCCGGAGGGATGCGCCAACGCTGTGCTCTTGTCCGAACATTGATGTTTAACCGGGAACTGGTCTTGCTTGATGAACCACTCTCGGCGCTCGATGCGATTACTCGAAAGAGTCTTCAGTCCCTGCTGCTTCTGTTGCAGAGTGAGTTTGACAGAACACTGCTTATGATTACACACGATGTGGATGAAGCCTTGCTGCTGGCCGATGATCTGTACCTACTGAGCGCAAAGCCCATGAGGGTCGTCGAAAAAATTGAGTTGCATGGTGAAAAACCCAGGCGATTTGATAGCCCAGAACTGCTGGCTATAAAGGCTATGATTATGCAGAAACTTGAGGGGGATATTGAACATGTTCCGTGCTAACCTCTTGGCTGTTAGCCTGCTGATTGTGCTTTTTAGCGTATGGGAAGCAGCCTGCAGGGTTTTTGAGATTCCGATTTTTATCCTGCCGCCGCCCTCGATTATCGCAAGCACTGCAGTGCTGCAGGCTCCGTTGATTTTACCCCATGCACTCACCACCGGACTTGAAATAATTTGTGGAATAGGTCTGGCGCTGGCCGTGGCTGTCCCTCTGGCTATCGGAATGTTTGCCTGGCCCTGGCTGGAAAAAGCACTCTCTCCTTTTCTTGTGGCCTCCCAGGCAATACCGGTATTTGCTCTGGCTCCATTACTCGTGGTATGGCTGGGATATGGGATTGCCGGAAAGATCTTTATGGCGGCGCTAATAATTTTTTTCCCAATCGTTGTCAGTCTGCTTGAAGGGTTTAAAGGATGTGATCGTGAATTTCGGGTCCTGTTCCGTCTGATGGGGGCAGGGTTTTGGCAGACCATGCGCCTACTTTACTGGCCATGGGCTCTGCCTCATTTCTTTGCCGGCCTTCGTGTTGGTGTGACGGTGGCTACCATTGGGGCTGTAATTGGTGAATGGGTCGGCGCTCAAAGGGGCCTGGGGTTTTTGATGATCCAGGCCAATGCCCGCTTAAAGGTAGATCTGGTCTTTGCTGTCATTCTGTGGTTGTCTCTTATGGGGCTGCTTCTTTGGTATGGGGTGGGCTGGTTGGAAAAAAAGAGTATTCATTGGAAGAATAATCGTAACTATTCAATAACACAGTAGGAACTCGACTTATGAAAAAACAATTATCTGCAATTATCGTTGTCGGCGCATTTCTTTTTTGCGCAGGTTCGGCCTCGGCTGAAAAAATAAGCTTGATGCTGGACTGGTTTCCCAATATTGACCATTTGCCCATCTATGTCGCGCAAGAGAGAGGCTTGTTTAAGGAAAAGGGCTTAGAGGTTGAGATTATTTCACCCTCGGAGACGGCGGACGGTTTAAAACTTGCCGCTTCCGGAACTATGGATCTGGCTGTTTCCTATGAACCTCAGACAATTATTGCAGCATCAGCTGGACTTGATCTTAAAGTTGTGGGCAGGCTGGTGGAGCATCCTCTTACCACGCTTCTTTTTCTTGAAAATGAGAAAATAAAAACGCCCAAGGATTTGGAAGGAAAGAAGATTGGGTACACGGTTCCTGGGCTTATGGACGTTATGCTTAAGGCTTTTATGTCCATTAACGGGGTGGAAAATTATGAGGCGATCAATGTGGGCTTTACCATTGTTCCTGCGTTAGTTGCCGGTAAGGTGGATGCGGTGATGGGGCCATTTAAGACCTATGAAACCGTGACCATGGCTCACCAAAACCTGAAGGCTGATTACTTTGAGCTCGAGAAGTATGGAATCCCTGATTATGAAGAGTTGATTTTTGTCTGTGGAGCGAAGACTCTGGCAAAGAAGGAAGAGAGTATTAAAAGCTTTATCCAGGCAGTGGAAGCAGCAACAGTGTTTATGCATGAGCATCCCGAGGAGGCGTTGAAAATATATCTTTTGGCTCTGCCCGAGGCTGATCCTAGGGTTGAAACCGATGCCTTTCATCTGACACTCCCATTCTATGCCGCTCCCGGTGGTTCGAATGTCGAGTCCTGGCAGCGTTTTGCCGATTTTTCGCTTGAGCATGGCCTGATTGAAAAGCCGGTCAAGGCTGCAGCTTTGATCCATCACTGGTAGAAGAGCACAACTATGAAACAGTATCATAGGGCATTAACTATTGCTGGATCAGACAGTGGCGGTGGCGCAGGGATTCAGGCTGATTTGAAAACCTTTTCAGCTCTTGGCTGTTATGGCATGACGGTGATAACCGCATTGACTGCCCAGAATACAGTGAGTGTGACGGGGATTCAAGCGGTTCCGCCAGACTTTATTGCTCTGCAGATGGATGCGGTGATGACCGATATCGGCGCGGATGCCGTGAAGATCGGAATGCTTCATTCTCCGGAGGTCATCAGGACCGTAGCTCGATGTCTACGACAATATGAGTGTGAAACCATCGTTCTTGATCCAGTAATGGTGACCAGAAATGGTGATAAACTCCTGCAAGATGATGCCGTCCTGGCCCTGAAAGAAAACCTTTTTCCCATGGCTGCTGTTATTACGCCTAATCTTGCGGAGGCTTCGATACTGCTTGGCAGAGAGATTACGGAGCGTTCACAGATGAGTGATGCCTGCCGGGATCTGGCTTCTCTTGGTTGTGATCGGGTATTTCTGAAAGGAGGCGCACTTGCAGGTTCCGTCAGTGTGGATTTCTTCTACGATAGCTCCAATGAGGAAATGAGGGAGCTTGAAAGCCCCAGAGTTGTGACTCCTAACAGTCATGGTACCGGGTGTACTCTTTCTTCTGCCATTGCAGCCTTTCTGGCCAAAGGACTGGCGCTGTCTGATGCTACTTTGAAGGCTAAACAGTATATCGACGGAGCACTGCAGGGCGGTACTGATATAAAGCTTGGTACGGGCCATGGGCCTGTACATCATTTCCATAACTTGTGGGAAGTTTGAATATGTGGTAGTACGCTATTACTAAGACTTGGGGGTGCCGAAAATATTGGCTGAGAGTAAACCCCTTGAACCTGATACTTTGTAATAAAGTTGTAGGGAAAGTTGGTAATGGATTGGTAAACACTCTTTATCTGTTCCGTTGTCCATATTGAAGGAAGTTCTTCTGGGGGCACCACGTTCATATGAGACGTTACACCATCCATCCAGATCGGATACAAAATCCTTCTGTGCTCAGTTCAGCACACTTTTCCCTTTTTTATCAAAATTGATGATTGTTTAACACTGCATATTTGTAGTTGTTGATTCATTTTGTCATAAAAGAGGACCTTCATGGAAAATACAGAAAAACTTCCCAGCTCAGACTCAATTACCCGAAAACCATTTGCCAACTCAAAAAAAATCTATGTTCCTGGAAAACGCCATGACATTCAGGTGGCTATGCGGGAGATCAGTGTTGAAGATGCTGCTATTAAAGGGCCAGGCGGGTGCGGTTCGGTGGTCACGGTGTATGACACCAGTGGCCCCTATTCCGATCCCAATATAAAACTTGATGTACGTAAAGGGCTCCCGAGACTTCGTCAAAAATGGATTATGGAGCGTGGCGATGTGGAACAGTTGGATGACTTGAGTTCCACCTTTGGAAAGGAACGTTTGTATGATTCCGATCTGGATCATCTTCGTTTTCAGGAGGTGAAAAAACCCCTTAGAGCAAAAGCCGGAAAGAATGTCTCGCAACTCTATTATGCACGTCAGGGCATAATAACAGCTGAAATGGAGTATGTTGCTATTCGTGAAAATCAGCGTATTGATGAGTTGCAGGAAGAGTTATTTCAACATCCTGGCGAGAGTTTTGGTGCCAATACACCAACGACCCATATAACACCTGAATTTGTGCGTGATGAAATTGCGGCTAGAAGGGCAGTCCTCCCCTGCAGTATCAATCATCCCGAAGCTGAGCCTATGATTATCGGTCGGAATTTCCTGGTAAAGATCAATGCAAATATCGGGAACTCTGCGATCACCTCATCGATTGAGGAAGAGGTTGAAAAAATGGTCTGGGCTACCCGCTGGGGTGCCGACACGGTTATGGATCTCTCCACTGGAAAAAATATCCATGAAACCAGAGAGTGGATTTTACGTAACTCTCCTGTCCCTATCGGTACGGTCCCGATTTACCAGGCCCTGGAGAAGGTTGATGGCAAGGCTGAAGAGCTGACCTGGGAGATCTTTAAAGATACTCTTGTTGAGCAATGTGAACAGGGGGTCAGCTATTTTACTATCCACGCGGGTTTGAGACTTCATCATGTGCCCATGACGGCAAAACGGACCACTGGAATAGTGAGTCGTGGCGGCAGTATTATGGCCAAATGGTGTCTGGCACATCACCAGGAAAGTTTTCTCTACACTCATTTTGAAGAGACCTGTGAGCTGCTGAAACAGTATGACGTCGGGTTTTCACTTGGTGATGGCCTTCGTCCAGGCTGTCTTCAAGACGCCAACGATAAGGCTCAGTTTAGCGAATTGGATACATTGGGTGAACTGACAGATATTGCCTGGAAGCATGATGTGCAGACCTTTATTGAAGGTCCGGGACATGTGCCCATGCATATGATTAAAGAGAATATGGAGAGACAGCTTGTGGCCTGTGGTGAAGCACCTTTCTATACTCTTGGACCTCTGGTTACCGATATCGCACCCGGATATGATCATATTACCAGTGCCATCGGCGCTGCTATGATTGGCTGGTACGGAACAGCAATGCTCTGCTATGTGACTCCTAAAGAGCACCTTGGTTTGCCTAATCGTGAAGATGTTCGTGAGGGCGTGGTTACCTTTAAGCTTGCGGCTCATGCTGCAGATCTTGCCAAGGGGCATCCTGGAGTACAGTATCGTGATAATGCATTGTCGCGGGCACGTTTTGAGTTTCGCTGGCAGGATCATTTCAATCTCTCACTTGATCCTGAAAAGGCCGTGGAGTTCCATGATAAAACCCTGCCCCATTCCAATGCAAAGGTGGCCCACTTTTGTTCTATGTGCGGACCCAAATTCTGTTCCATGAAAATTTCCCACGAAGTACGGGCCTATGCAAAATCTCTGGAGGGTGGAGAAGAAGGTGCAATGGATGCAGGTATGAAGGAGAAGGCGAAGGAATTTACCCAGTCCGGCTGCCAGATGTATCAGAAAGCTGAGTAAACTGTTGATAAGCTCTTGTCAGCCGCTGAGTTTGCTCCCAAGCATCCACAGAATCTGCAGGCTGATAAGAGCATACAAGCCTGCAACAACATCATCGAACATAATTCCAAAACCACCATGGATATGCTGGTCAAACCAGGAGCATGGGAAGGGTTTGAGTATATCAAAGAGGCGGAAGAGAAGAAAACCCAGAATCCATGCTGCAAGGTGATTTGGGACAGCAATAAGGGTAATAAACATACCGACAAACTCATCGATAACAATGGGGCCAGCATCGGCCTGATCAAGTATTTTCTCCGCTGATCCCGCAAGAATACAGCCAATCACAAAAATGATACCCACCATCCCCAGGTAGCTTGGAAGGGGTAGATTACGCATAAAAAACCATGGCACAAGAGCAGCGAGTGATCCCCAGGTGCCTGGAGCTTTTGGGAGATTGCCACTGTAGAATCCTGTGGCCAGAAACATAATGATCTTATCCATTGGTTTATCCGTAAATTATTTTTGTAGTGTTCAAAACGCAACCAAATTACCACCGAAGCTCAGCTTTTGCTGGTACCGCGTGTAGGAGCCTGCCCCTGCGGGCGATAAATACTAATGGTTCTTTCATTTTTCGCCCGCAGGGGCGACCTCCTACGAAAGAAATTTGATTCATACTACTAATAGTGGTGGATAGGTTCAACTCTTTATAATCCCGACCACTTTATCTAAATCCTCCCGAAGATCCTCAACCCACTGGTATCGTTTTTCAGGAGCAGTGGAGAGGGCTTTGAGGATGATCGCTTTCATGTCAGGAGAAATTGTGTCCTGTAGTTTTTTTTGAATGGAAAACTTTGTCTTATGTTGGACCCAGTTCTGTCTTGAACGCTGTTTTTGGGAGAAGGGAAGTCTGCCACTGTTTGCCAGGTAAAGAAGTACACCGATTGTATAAATATCACTGCGGGGATCGCCGCGTTTGCCCTGAATCTGTTCAGGAGCCATATACATAAAATCTCCCTGAGGCCCCAGGCCTGCTGCGGCAATGGGATCTGGTTGCTGGTCATTACTTGCAAGTCCCATATCAAGGAGTGTGAGTTTTTGATTCTCCGTAAAATGAAGAATCTGCGGGCGTAAATCATGGTGAACAACGCCCGTTGCATGCATATGGGCAACAAGATCACAGAGCTGCGAGAAGATGCTTTGGACAAGATGATCTTTTAATGGGCCTTTGCTCATGTGAGAGAAGAGTGATTTGCCCTGAATTGCGTCTAGAATAACGACATCGCCAATTCGTTCCCTGAAGTTGGGTAAACAGGGGTGGGACAGGGTTTCAAATAGCTGCAGTTCTGTTTCAAAACATGCCCTGTAGAGAGGATTCTGTAATGCTTCATCAAAGCCAATTTTAATGGCCACATCTTCCCTGTCTTCAGTTGTTGTGTACCCACTGTAGATCCAGGACATGGCTCCTGCAGTGATTGGGGTACCCGCCACATATCCATTGATGAAATTCGGTTGCAGCGACGATCCCTTGCGGGCGGAATGTACGTATTGCTGTAGGGAACCAAGGGAGGCTCGTAATGCATCAAGTTCATCACCCGGCGGCTTGGTGTCTGTTGCTTTTTTCTTTTCTTGTATTAGTGAAAGCATTGCACCGAGCCGTTCTATAACAAGACGTTGGAAAAGTACATTCAACAGCCACAGTAGCAGGATGCTTGCCGGAACAGTGATCAGAAAGAGAACAAGACTTCCCTGCCAGGCGGCTCGGATGGACGCTGAGACAGGAATTGCCACTGAATTAATTCCTGCAAGATCTCCAGAATGAAAACGGAATCCGCTGGTATCCCCATAACGATCAATGAGGGATTGTGGTGCATCTTCCGCTTTGCCATGACAGCGCAGGCAGGGACTTGTGAAATAGTCGGGGACCATGGAAATAAAATAGGATTCACCATTCTTTCTAACGACTCCCTGCCAGAAAGTTCTTGAGGTATCTTCCTCGAACCAGTCCAGCATTTCTTCTTCAAAAGGGTCAGCATGGTTATCAGGGTTAAGAGGATTAAAAGAGGCCCTGCGATAGATGTAATTGGGCATGGATTTGGAAAAAGTATCCATTATGGCGGTGCTTATATAGGTGGTGGACATGGCTTCGATGATAAACGTATCACTGCCGTGCAACGCTACCATTTTGGGGCGCAGCTCTTTTTTTACGTAGGATCTGATGGCTTCAACTTCCTGGAGTAATACTTCCGATTTGTCCATGGCCTCAGCCATAAGCAGCCTGCGGGTATTCCAGAATGAAACGAGTGACAGCAGTAATCCACCACTGATCAGGATCAGGGAAGACCAGAGGAAAAAACGCTGTTTGAGATTGGTGGTAGAGCTGTTTCCATGGCGTTTGATTGTCATTGCTGTTGCCTCATGATCATATTCCTTTTACTATTCTTCGTCCAAGTACGGCAGGGAGGTTTACATCTCGAATGGCTTGCGCTGTTTTTTGCACATCATATTCAACTCTGTGAAAGTAGAGTGTCTGCTTTTTGGTATCATAAATAAGATAACCGGCACGCGGGTCGTCATCTCTTGGCTGGCCAACACTTCCGCAATTTACAATGCGACGTTTAGTATCGTCTACGAAACATTGGGTGTCGCCTCTTATGGTTTTAATGTTCACCGCTAACCAGTGCTTTTTGCTGATAACAAGGGGGCGATGACTATGCCCGATAAAGATAAACCGGGACCGGGTGGCGGCAAAACTGCGCAACGCATATTTTCGGTCCATTACATAGCGCCAGCCTTTGGGATTGTATGGATTAGCGTGGACAAAGGTCATGAGGTCAAGGTCAAGTCGGTCTGGTAGTGAAGTCAAATAGGTTTTATTCTCAGGAGACAGCTGATCCATTGTCCAGAGAATGGCCTCTTTTGCTGCTTTTGACATGCCGTAAGGAGATGTCTCCCACAAAGCCGCCACGTCGTGGTTGCCGGCTAGACAGCGGCAGTTCTTTATGTTGCGTACAATTTCTATACATTCATTCGGGTACGGCCCATATCCCACCAGATCACCCAGACAGATGCTTCGATGGACATTCCTTCCTGCTGCATCGTCCAATACACTTTGCAATGCCTCAAGATTGCCATGAATATCTGAGAAGATCATTAAGCGCATTGAGTGTCGTGCTCCTTGAGAGATTTCATTGCGTCTGGCTCCCATTCGCCAGACTCCGCTGAATGAGTACACAGAGATCCTGATCCAAGGTCAAGGCACCGAGTACGGGGCCGTAAGAGGCAAGATCCGGTTGAGTGACAGGACAAACCTTATCTGCCAGAAAAGGAACCGATGGGAGTTTTTTATCAAGATGCGCGTGAAGCAAACAGGATATATGACCCAGCTTTTTCTTAAATTCACAGGAGAGGGGTAAGGATTCACGAGTATAGATATCCTGCAGGCCGGAATGATCATGGGGGGCTAGGTCTGCCATCCTGGCTGTAATTGCGTTGAATTGCAGGTGGATTGGTTCAAGGATTTCCACCAGTTGTTGCCAGTTTTGCGATGATTTAAGCGAGAGAAGGAACTGGCTAAATCTGCAATGAACATTGCTGAGATCTTTATCCTGTTCGGGATAAAGGAGTAATTGATAGATGAAATCCGTATGATAATGAAGATGCTCGAACCAGAGATCAACCAGAAAAATATCAGAGGCAAGCACTTGCTGTTCTGTCAATTGTCCCGGCTGTAGATCTTTTAAGTCAGTTTCCGGTGAAAATTCCTCCTCTGCTGCAACCACAATCTGCCAGTGACATCCTTTTTTCTTTTCAAGGCGATGCTGCACTGAAGCGCCGCGCAACAGACTCTTTTTTTTTCGGGATACTCCAAGTACCAGTAATTCCGCCCCCAGATCCTTGCACACACTATCGAGGACATCGATAACTTCTCCACGAATAAGGCGAATGCCTGGATCTATGCTGAAACGGCGCAAATTCTGAACACTCTGGTCAAGCCATGCCATCAACTGTTCCCCTTCAACGGTCGCGCTGTAACGTGTGGTATGGCAATCACTCTCTTCCTCAATAACGTGAATCAGAGTGACTTCTCCGGACTTGATAAGTGCCTGCTCCCGCACTTCAGTTAACATGTCGTTTCGGGTGGAAGAATCAATTAGAGCGCCAATAATCTGAGGCTTGCCTTGTGACAGGTTGGTTTTTTCCTCAGCTATTGTACTGCTTTTTTGTACGGTTTTTCCTGGAAAAAGATGCTGCCAGATGGATGGTCGTTTGATACTCCTGCCTTCTGTTGTGATTGGAAGCTGTTGCCAGCATTTCAGATCATTTTGCATCTCTACAATGGAAGGATAACGATCTTCGGCGTGGCGTGAAATGGCACGGAGGATGATTGTCTGAATCTGCGGGGGGATATCCGGATTATAAAAGCGTGGCGGAGTAGGATCATGGCGGAGACGACGACGGGCCACCCGAACTTTGCTGGATCTCGGCCACGGCAGCTGTCCGGTGAGCATTTCGTAAAATAACATCCCCATGGAATAGATGTCACATCGCAAGTCCGTTCGCTCGCCAAGGAGTTGTTCGGGAGCAATGTACCAGGGAGTTCCTTGGGGATTTTGTAGATCAAGGGCAAGAAGGTCCGGAAGAGATCGACAACTGGCCAGACCAAAATCAATCAGTTTAATCCTAGCCCCCTCAAGACACATTATATTTTCAGGCTTGAGATCCAGATGAACTATGGACTGTTTATGCAGATAGCCCACCACCTCACAGAGGCTGTTCATCAGAGCTAAAGCATCGGGCAGTTCGAGGCTACGATTCCGGCCCACTTTTGCCCGAAGATCCTGTCCGGATACTTTCTCCATGATGATGTACTGCCGGCTTCTTTCCCTGTGTATAAAGCGGACGATTCCAGGATGATCAAGCAGTCGGCTTATTCTTTCTTCGTTCTGATAGTGGTAAAGAATGATGGGCTGATTAAGGATATCCCCGCAGGGTATTTTTAGGACGACTTCTTCACGGGAAAGCTGATCTTCAGCCAGGAAAAGGGTGGCCAGTGCACCATCGTGGAGCTTTGCAGAGAGGACAAAAATATCTAGAGTATCACCGACTTCTGGGAAAGCCATGTTGGAACCCTCCATTTTTGGACTAGTTTTACAGCAGTGGGCTCACTGAACCTTAATTCAACAGGATTATGACGTCACCCTCAAAAGACAAGGAAGACATAGGCAATCACAATCAGGAGAATGACCAGCAGTTCGACAGCTGTAATCTTGGCCATCATCAAACAAATCTTGCGTTGAGATGGATCCATTTTCAGGATCATCTTATTCATGAATACACGAAAAAACAGGGTGAGAGGTGTACGCTTTAAATAGATACGAATATACTCTTTGATTGCCCGTATCCAGAGCAGGAGCGGATCGTTGGGGTCGATCTCTCCATCCTTTGAGGAAATCTGAACCTTTAACCTGTTGTCACGGTTCAGAAAGGAAATCTCTATATGTATGGTTTCTGTTAATTGAATATGTAACAGTTCGTCATCGGTTCTGTTAAAAAGAAAACTTCCTGATAGGGGAAATTCTTCTTCTGTCACATAATCTTTTAGTGATGTTGTGAAGGATGGTCCGGATTGCTGGAAATCAGAGATGAACCAGTTTGGATGAAAGCGCAGGAGCCTGTCATCCGGAAAAAGAGATTGCAGATCAAAGGATGCCGGTAATGCCCCCAGTCCCAAATCTATCTCTTCTGTAACGACGGAATGAGCCATATCTACGGAGCTATGAGAAGAGGACATGGCAGGAGTGGATGCAAATCCTTATTTTTTATCGTAGCCTTCAGACCTAATCTGGTACTGTGTATTGAGAATTTTTTGCTTTTGAACCAGGGGCCGATAACTATCAAGTCACACGCAAGCTCTCTTGCCGTTTTTGTGATGGTTTCTGCAATACCCCCTGTTTTTTGGAGAAACTGTACCTGCTCAGCAAGCGGATGACTTGTTTTGATCCGTTGCCATTCCTCTGCTATTTCTTCATTCATCTGGTTTTCAACGTGGTCAAGGAAAGTGGTTTGGGTCTTGTTTGAATTAAGCCAGTCATCACCAGTCATCTCACGCCAGTCTTTGTCAAGCACCGTCAGTACAGTGACCTTGAGCGTGGGATTAGCTTCCAGTTTTTCAAAAACAAAAGTTTCTGCCTTTTTGGCACCATCGCTACCATGGGTACAGAGCAAAACATGATTAAACATAAAAATACACCTTCTATAAAAGCAAAAAGACCTTGGCCAGTTTACACCAGCCAAGGCAAAACAAATACTGATACGTATGAAACTCAGCCAACTTTGCACGGCGAAGAGATAACACGTTGACCGAACAAAAACAGCTAAGCTTTGTATGTCATCAGTTCCATTGTCCAGTTACCTGAGTTTCACTGGTAATCAGGAATTGTATTCACTAAATATACCGTACCGTAATACGAAAGAGTTTACCAGATAAGCGTAGACTTCGGTGCCCCAGGTTTGGGCGATCAGGGGCGGCACAAAAGAGTTAGTCCTCTATGGGCCGTCTTGATCGCTCAAAAAAGGGGAACTAGGAAACTTCTTTCATATTATACCATCCATTTTGTGAAGACTAATACCAGAAAGGTGGTAATAAGACAAAATACAAGGGCAACGATATCTTCATTACGATCACTTGAAAAAACAGACAGTGCGCGTTCCTCAAGTTCTTCAGTGTTTGCTGTTTCCGAAAGCACCGTGTTACCTTTACCGGCATCACCGGTTTCAATAGTTACTTTTTTTTCTTCATCACTCATAATAGACTCCTTGATTGGAGGTTAATTTAAAACAACATCCTTGACTAACCAGAGGACAACAAAGAAAGAAAGTGTCGCTTTGGTGATTCCCGCAATAACACCCATAACTATTGGCCATCCGCCAGCCTGAGTAATGGATTTTTTGGTGATCTGCATACCAAGACCAATTAAGCCAAAGGCAAAGAACCAGATCATAAAGTCAGTAAGCGTTACAACGGTTTTGGATTTCTTTTTCACCTGCTTGACTGCATGTTTCAGCGCGCTCTTAACGTCACTGGACAAGGTTACTTGCTTGGCTTTAGCGGCTGCAAGAACTCCCTGTAACTGCGTCATGCGGTCACGACCGGTTTTGTCAAATTTGTTCTTTTCGGCGCGGTCTGCATAGTTACCTGCAATCTGGTGCTGCTCGATAAGATTTGTTACTGCTTCAAGCTGTGTTGGAGTCAGGCCAGAAAATACATTTTCTGCCATGGCACCGTTTAAGGTCTCTAGCTCTTCAGGAGTAACCTGACTACGGTCATTATAGGATACGTCTATATATTTTCCTTTGTAATGATCTGGAGGTGAAAACAGACCCATTGAGGACATAAAAAAGAGAATCAGGAAGCCGATAATGAAAACTGGGAATTTATCAATTACAACGCTTTTGAAGCTTAACTTCTGTCCAGTCTCTTTGCCAAACCATGTGGCAAGCACAAGAACAATAACAGGTAGAAAAAGAACACGGGTAATGTTGAAAATCTCAGCTACTTTTAGCGTTTCAATATCCACTGCATTAAAAGCAAGAGCGGCAGCAGCAACCTGAGCAGAGTTCAGAATTCCGGTTCCTGCCCATGCACCAAACTGAACGGGACTCATACCGGCAAGTTTACCGATGGTTGGGAAGACGAACATACAGATGATACCAAAGGAAAGAATGGTTCCGATAGTGTAGGCCATTTCAGCTGATTTTGCTTTTACAACGGGTGCGACAGCAACGGTTGCCGAAACACCACAAACACCCATTCCAGCAGAAAGAACTCCGGTCATGGATTTTGGCTGTTTAAAAAGGTTTCCGAGCCACAGCACCAGAAAAACAGTACCAAGCACGAAAAATCCAACGAGAAAAACCGAATAAACACCAAGTTTTGCAAGCTCGGCAAATGAATACCGGGCGCCAAGCATAATGACTCCCATTTTCAGGACAAAGCGGGCACATTTAACTCCTTCGGATGCAAATTTCGGGATACCCCAGGTGTTCGTTAATACAACACCAGCTAAAATCCCCAGAACAACATAGTTAAGATTTAAGACCTTATAAATTTTAAAACCAAGAATTGGCTGTAAGTTTTTACTTATAATCTTCATGAATGGCTCTGCGTACCAGCGAATAGCCATGGCCATTACCAAAATTAAAACAATCCCGCCAAGTGGCCGCAGAATAAATGTGTCGATGTTGGAAGTTCCGGATTTTCTTGTGGTGTTAATGAGTGCTCCGACAATTGCGATGCAGCCCACTACTAAGGTCATCGTGATCTGTAAATCCAATGTTTTATGGGTGGCCAAAGATTTTGCCAGGGGCAACAGGGCACCTGTTTTTGCAATGAGTCCATATATAAGTAAGGACCCACCCATTATTAGGGTCGGCATCTGTTCTTTTATTTGTGACATACAACTCCTCCTTCATTGTTTGTGGTCATACTCTTTCTGTTCTTCCCCATTATTACTGTGTCAAACCTCCTTTATTTGCGCTACTGCTCTGGGCCTCATCAATACGAGGCACAAAGTAACTGCAGATTAGATTTAAAAGGTACACATAGGCAGCAAAGCCACCTATGGTAAAAAGGAGACATAATACGGCCTGTACAGGTGTAATGTCTCCTGTATGGATAAAGTGAATAAGCGGATCGAAAAGGCTTGTAGTTGCCATCAAACTGCAGATTCCAACTATGCCAAGTAAGACAAGAACAGGTGTTACAAACGTGCGTTGCATTATTTTCCTCTCAGTTTTTGTTTTATTTTTGGGCATGATTTGATCATCTTGCAACCCTCGTTCCTGATTGGAACAAAAAAATATAATTATTGTAGGGGTACGATATGACGACATTACTTCGTGTGGTGTGGTCGTGGAATTTAGCTGGCATGGCGCGGGGTGCATCTGCTGGTTTACATATGGGGGGAGGGTGTGTATACTTGCGGAAGCATCTACGTTCTTTAAGATTAGCGATCAGGGAGTAGTACAGTGAAAGATATTATTCGGGATCTCGCCGACAAGGATCAACACAACTTGAAACTGCGATTTCAAGTGGGTTTGGGAGTCATACTCTTCTGCTTTTGCCTCTTTACCACGACCATCATCTATCATTTTCAGAAGAACCTGCTTGTGGAGGAGACTTTCCGGCAGACTGAGTTGGTTATGACTACCCTTGAAGCTACTCGCGGTTATATTCGAGAAGTATTGCGGCCGCGTATGTATAAAGAACTGGGGGAGGATCAGTTTATTATTGAAGCGATGTCTACCTCTTACATAACCCGGGTTATCATGGATCGTTTTAAAGATGTGTTGCCAGCCTTTAAGTATCGGCGGACTGCCATAGATGCCAGAAATCCTGGTTTTGAGGCAAATACGCAGGAACTGGAGATGATAGAGTATTTTCGTGCCCATCCTGAAGAGCAGGAGTGGCACACTGTAAAAAGATTGGACTCTGAGCGCTATTTCACCCTGTATAGGCCGGTTTTTTTCGGCAGTTCCTGCCTGCATTGCCATGGGACTCCGGATGAAGCGCCACAGGCTATCACCACCATCTATGGAGAAGTGAGAGGGTTCCATCGCAGGGCTGATGAAGTCGGAGGTGTTCTTTCTATTTCTATTCCGCTTGAAGAGGGGCTTGCTCAAATCTGGAAGAGATCATTTCGGATGTTCGGAACCGTTCTGGTTCTGGCTCTGCTGCTTTACTCCATCATCTGGCTTCTCTTTCATCAGCTTATTATTACAAATCTGCGGGATCTACTGGCACTTTTTCGTACAAGCCTTGATGACAACGACAAGGCACCCTTACCTCAAACTATGAAGGGGCACAGAGAAGAGCTCGAAGAGCTATTTCGCAGTGCGAGAACCCTGGTGCAAGATTTGCAAGAAAGTCGTTCACGACTTGTTGAACATACTGACAATCTGGAAAATATTGTTGCTGATCGCACTGAAGCTTTGAAACTATCGGAAAGCCGGGCGCGAAAACAGGTTAAGAAGAGAAATGAAGAGCTGATGCTGCACAACACAATTACCGGCCTGATCACTAGTACGGACGACCTGCAGACCACTCTTCGCCAGGTACTTTCTGAAGCTCTGAAGGTTATCCCGGCAAAAGGCGCGGGAATTTATCTCCATGACAAGATATCAGATACCTATCTTCTGCAAACAGCAGTAAATGCGCCCCTGCTGGAACCGCAGCAGCATAAGATTGAACATGAGCAGATTAAAGTTGTCCCATCGGATAAATATGACATGCTCACCGTCAGTATACCTCTCAGTTGCCGTAAGCGTCTTCTGGGAATTATGCTGATCACTGAACTCCGTTGTGAAACTCTGAACTGTGCGCTGCAAGAACTCCTTCTTTCCATAGGACAGCAGATCGGATTAATGATAGAAAGTATGCAGAATATACAGTCCCTTCGGCAGAATACAGAACTTCTGCAGTCGGTTTTTGATGGTATTAGTGACCCTCTTATTCTGATCGCTCCCGACGGCACTTTGCAAATGGCCAACCAGAGTTTTCTCCTTCGGCATGACCTGGATATGAATAAGGTAACAGGGCAGAATATTGATGCAATTTCTTCGGTGCAACAGTGTCTTTTTAGCGAACAGCTGCAGACACTTGATCTGCAGACAGAAAAGCAGCACAGAAAAGAAATCCGCTTAGATGATGGTTCAATTTTCGATATTTTCTTCTATCCGATACTTAGTAGTGACGATTCCATTCAGTCTATTGTCTGTCTGGCAAAAGATGTGACCGTGATCAAGGAAACTGAGCATCGAATCCAGCAGACAGAAAAACTCGTGGCTGTAGGGCAGCTTGCAGCCGGGGTTGCACATGAGATCAACAACCCCCTCGGTGTTATTCTCTGCCACACGGATATTATAAAAGAAGAAAACAGAGACAATGAAGAAATATTTAACGATATTAATACCATTGAACGTCATACGAAAAGTTGTAAACGGATTGTTGCCGACCTTCTTGATTTTTCACGTAGTGGTGAATCTCGAATAGAACGACAGCTCGGGTCAGTGAATGAAGCTATTGAAAGTGTTCTTTCCATGGTTGGGCAGCAATTCAAGAAAAACCGGATAGATCTTCTATGCACACTCGATCCTGATCTCCCCACTTGTTGGATGGATAGCAGACGTATCCAGCAGGTATTTGTGAACCTGATTATGAACGGGATACACGCAGCTGGAAACAAAGGAAAAATATCCATCGATACCCGGTTTGAGGATGACCGGATACTCATTGCGATTGAAGATGACGGACCGGGAATCAACAAAAAAATTCTGGATAAAATTTTTGATCCTTTTTTTAGTACCAAAGGTCCCGGCCAGGGAACCGGGCTTGGTTTGTCCGTCAGTTACGGGATTATTCAGGAACATGACGGGGAAATACAGGTAGAGTCAACATCTGGGCATGGAGCACGGTTCACCGTTATTTTGCCGGTCTCCCCGGGAGAGTTTGACCAGCACCGGTGATGACCGGTAAGCCAGTATAGGTATCTTCACCAAATAGTGTGGATTTTTTTCTTATCACCTTACAGAAAGGACGAATTATGGGATTGCTTAATATCAGTAATGAAATAATCGCAGAGATGGAAAGTGAATCGAGCCGTGAGAAAATTTTTCAGAAGCATATTCAATCAAATCCTTCGGAAACCGCTAAATACGCATATTGTATTGCCAGTATCCCTACGTCGGAACTTCGAAAACAGTACTTAATCATCAATGGATTGCTGACGATCCTTCTTGTTCTCTACGCTGGTTTGACTGTTCTTACAGAGTTACCGATTAATTTGAATGAACCGACTCTTTTTCTTCTGATTAAAACCGTGCTGCCCCTTATTTTTTCTTATTTCGTCTTCCGTTTTCATGGTGGAATTTATCGCTTGGCAGGCCTGTGGTGCTCCTATGATCTGTTGGAAAGCATTCTGTTGAATGGAGCAGCAACGATTACCGATGGTATCAGGCTGCTCATCCTTTTTTCTGTTATTGTACTGGCCTTTTTTATTGCCAGGAAAGTTTTTCCACATCTTAAGCTAATAGGCCCAAAGCGGGACTCTAATGGAAACTATTTGCTGTAGATATCCTGTAGATAACACTTTAGATAAAATTGTAATCCTCCTCCATTTAGAAAGGGCGTAATCAATGAAGAGACAATCCCCTCCTCTCACCAGAATCCTGCTTGTCGACGATGAACCGGACTTGCTTAGCGGCCTGAAACGAAGTTTTGCCAAACGTCTACCGGATATAGAGGTGTTGACGGCAAAGGACGGAAATGAGGCGCTTGAAAGATTGAAGCGGGAGGATATCGCTCTGGTACTGATGGATATCATGATGGGCGAGACAAACGGGCTTGAGGTACTGGATCAGATTCAGGCTGTACGCCCCGAACTCACAGTGATCATGATGACTGGCTATGGAACCATCGAGCTTGCGGTGGATGCAATAAGACGAGGAGCCTGGGACTTTATCACCAAACCTCTGGAACTTGATACGCTGGCCAGACTCCTGCGCAAAGGACTTGAACGCAGTGCGCTGCTTAACGAAAATAAAGAACTGCGCAGCCAGATAATTCCGAAGGCGAGTGTTCCAGGATTCATTGGCAAGAGCCTGCCCATGCAGCAATTTTACAAAATCATTAAAACGTCGGCAGAAAGTGGTTACACCGTCCTGATTCGTGGGGAGTCCGGTACGGGCAAAGAGTTATGTGCCCGTGCTGTTCATCTCTTAAGTGAACGGCGTGAAAAACCCTTTGTGATGGTGAATTGTCCGGCAATACCGGAGCATTTGCTGGAATCTGAGCTTTTTGGCTATAAGAAAGGGGCGTTTACCGGGGCAGAGAGGGATCATGACGGGTTATTTCTGCAGGCGAATGGTGGCACAATCTGTCTTGATGAAATCGGAGATATTCCGGTAAGTATCCAGATCAAGTTGCTACGTGTTTTGCAGGAGCAGGAAATCAAACAGCTGGGTGCTGCAAATCCCCGCAAGATTGATGTGCGTATCATCGCTTCTACGAATGCGGATCTGGAAACAAAAACAGGAGATGGACGTTTCAGGGAAGACCTTTTTTACCGTCTTGAAGTGCTTAGCCTGCGCATGCCGTCACTCTGTGAAATTGTGGATGATATTCCACTTTTAAGTGCACATTTTTTAAATGAAGTACGAAAAGAACTGGGAAAAGAGAAGAAAAATCTGTCTCCGGCGGCATTGGAAATATTATGTACACATCGTTGGCCCGGAAATATTCGGGAATTACAAAATGCTATTCGCCGTGCCTTTCTTTTCTGTAGTGAACCTGAGATAGATAGTCATCATCTGATGCTGGAGAGTGGTATGAACTCGTTACAGCTGGGTGGGATGCAATCAGCTTTTGGTGAAGAAGTGATACCCTATAAATCGGCCAAAGAGAGCTGCCTTGACACTTTTACCCGGCAGTACGTGCACACTCTTCTCACTAAAAGCGATGGTAATATTTCGCAGGCTGCACGTATGTCAGAACTTACCCGTGCAGCGTTACAAAAGATTTTGCGTCGTTATGAGATTGATGTGGAGGGGTTCAGGGTGTGAGTGTCTTTACCTGGATTTTTGTAATTTTTTGAATGTAATGGGGTTTAGCAAGGGATGCAGTAAAGGCCCTATGTGTTCAGAGTGGCCTGCTGTTAGAGCATGGAGTAAAGATGTTAACTGGACTGTATGGGGTGCTGCTCTAGATGCTTTTATCTGTACAAGAAACGGCACGATACACACGGTCAAGAGGTATTTGGTGCTTCTCCGCAACGTGTCTGCAGGCGTCATATTCTGGGTAAATAACTGTTCCTTTAGGGGTTTGAACTTTTTTCGCTACAATCTCTCCCCATGGAGTTGAAACCATAACGGCTTCTCGTGCCAGAGTCATACGTTCCTCTTTTCGAAAATGTAACCCAATCGTGGTCGTTTCCGAGAAGATAATCTGTTTTAGCTCAAGGCCGTGAGCAGGGTCAGTAATGACCTGCAGTAATTGTCCGGGGCGTCCTTTTTTCATGAGCAGAGGGCTAAGTGATACATCAAGGGCTCCGGCAGCAAAGAGCAGGTCACAAAGATAGGGAAATCCTTCACTGTTCCAGTCATCAAGTTTTGTCTCGATGATTTCCACCACATCACTTTCCAGCGTAGACAACATCGCTTTACCGAGTATCACTCTGAGCAAATTGGGTTGATCTCCATTCAGCGTATGGCTTCCGGACCCGTAACCTATAGTTTGTGCTGTCATGCTAGGCATTTTAGCAAAGGAACTTGCTAAACCAGTGGCTAAGACGGCTCCGGTGGGAGTAACCAGTTCTTTCTCCTGTTCAACGCCATAGACAGGTGTGTCACGTAAGAGTTCACAGACGGCAGGTGCCGGTAGGGGGAGATTACCATGAGCGCAGCGGACAAATCCATGGCTCATGGGGAGTGGGGAACAGATAATTTCTTCGATTCCAAGTGCCCTGAATCCTATCAGGACACCAACAATATCAACGATGGTGTCCACAGCGCCTACTTCATGGAAATGGACTTGGTCGATGCTCATATTATGGACTTTTGCTTCAGCTTCAGCAAGGCGGGTGAACAGCATGGACGCTTTTGCTACAACAGTTGCCGGGAGGGTTGACTCCTCAAGCAGAGCAATAATGTTTCCAAGGTGCCTGAACTGCTGTTTGGAAGGAGAGTGAATTGTAACCTGTTTACAGCCGATCCCGGAACGGAGTTGATCTTCCACTAAGAGTGTAAAGTCAACTCCTTTGATCCGAGCAAGCTCTTCCTGCAGGATATCTTCCTGAAGCCCTGCATGAAGAAGGGCAGCAAGAAGCATATCACCGCTGATTCCTGAGAAGCAATCCAGGTAGGCAATGGTGGCAGGAGAAGTCATGGGCACTTTTGGACGGGCGTGAAAATTTCCCCGTTTTCAAGTGGTTGGCCACAGATATACGCTTCCACACTCATACGTCTTTTCCCTTCCGGCTGGATTTCACGAACGAGAAGTGCCCCATCACCCGTGGCAAGAAGAAGTCCGTTACGGTCTGCCTGAATAATCGTTCCAGGCGTTTGCGTAGAGGAGGTGTCAGTCAGTTCCGGGGCAAAAAATCGAAAACGTTTTCCATTAAGAAAACCGTAGGCAGTGGGCCACGGGTCCATGCCGCGGATCAGGCAGTGAATTTCCCAGGCTGATTTGTTCCAGTCGATGGCACCATATTCTTTCTTGAGTGGAGGTGCTTCGGTGGCAAGGGTGTGGTCCTGCTCAATAGGGGGGAGTTTATCCTGCCGCAGAAGATCAAGAGCTTTTAAAAGCGTGGTGCCCCCAAGCTCCGAGAGTTTTGTAAAGAGGCCTCCTGCGGTTTCAGTTAAGGAAACCGGAACAGAGGCTGGTAGCAGCATGGCACCTGTATCCATTCCCACATCCATTTCCATAATGGTAATTCCGGCCTCTTTGTCTCCTGCAAGGATTGCCCACTGAATAGGAGCAGCACCCCGGTGTCGTGGTAACAGTGATCCGTGGATATTGATACAGCCAAGAGGTGGCAGGTCGAGAATAGATGGGGGGAGAATACGGCCATAGGCTGCAACAATAATCAGATCCGGATTAAAGGCACGCAGCTCCGATGCAAATTCAACGGTTTTGATTTTGGTGGGTTGCAGTACAGGGATAGCGGCTGACTCGGCAAGAACTTTCACCGGGGGGGGCGTAAGCTTTTTACCACGTCCCTTGGGCCGGTCCGGTTGAGTAATAACTGCCACCACCTGATCAGGTCCGTCAATCAACCCCTGCAAAGCAGGAACGGAAAAATCAGGGGTACCCATAAAGATAATGCGAAAGCTTTTCTGTGTCTCTGTCATGAAACCACCTATTAATTTTTAGCAGCCAGCATTTTTTTGATTTTTTTCTTATACAATGCGCGTTTCAGGGTGCTGAGATGGTCGATAAAAAGAATACCACGAAGATGGTCAATTTCATGCTGCAGGACAACGGCAAAACGGCCTTCGGTTGTTATCTCTAGCTCTGCACCTGTGATGTCCTGATAGCGGACTGTGACCTTCTGGCTTCTTTTAACCGAGGCTGTAAGATCGAGCACTGAAAGGCAGCCCTCTTCATCGGCCTGTTTGCCCTCTTTTTCTATGATCTCAGGATTGATGATCACCATGGAATCCTTACCATCTTCCTCCTGGGAGGCATTTACAACCACCAGCTGGATGGATTCCCCAATTTGTGGCGCGGCCAGGCCAACGCCGGGGGCATCGTACATGGTCTCTATCATATTGGTGATGAGATCTTCAAGGGAGTCATCAAAAACCGTAATCTTTTTTGCTTTTTGACGAAGGACTGGATTGGGGAATGTAAGAATTGGTAGCAGGCTCATGGCGATATTTATGTTATAAAATTAGAATGTTAGGTTTATTTTTCGGTGTAATCTTCGACTACGCTCTGTCTGTTATTTTTTTTGACTAAAACTTCCTATAACTAGTCATTCCAGATAACTACACTTGGGAATAACGGGCTTCTCGAAATCATTTGAATACAAAGACAACACGCTGAAGTTAAAAAGTTGACGGAAAATATAGCACAGCAAGAGTCTTTCCGCATCAAAGTTGTTTTTCAATACGATATGCGCTAATGTCGTATCAGTCAATATCAACGCCTAAATCAATACCATCTGAAAGTAGACAGATCATGACCATTATATTGCTAGCCGCATTTTTATTAAGTTATCTGACAGGAGCTATTCCCTTTGGCCTTCTCTTTAGCCGCATGGTTGGCAAAGATGTGCGCGAGGAGGGAAGTGGCAATATCGGGGCCACCAATGTGAACAGGGTACTTGGAAAAAAACTTGGTCTTCTGACTCTGCTCTGTGATGTGGCAAAGGGATTTCTTCCCGTGTTTGTCGCCTCACTTGTCCTGCCCATGGGAGAAAATTGGGGACTTTTTGTTGGTTTGTGCGGGCTTGCTGCGGTGCTTGGCCATATGTATTCTCCCTATCTTGGTTTTACGGGCGGAAAAGGTGTGGCTACGGCCCTTGGTGTGTTTCTCTTCTTTTCACCATGGGCTATTGCTGTTGCTTTGCTGGTCTTTGTAGCTGTGGTCGGAATTTCCGGTTTTGTTTCAGCTGGCTCACTTGTGGCAGCGGGTTTGATCCCTTTTCTTCTCTTGATGTTTGGCGGTGGCTTGGCAACTTTTGCTTGTGCTGCTGTGATCGCTGTTCTGATCTGGGTTAAACACAGTGCGAATATTGGCAGATTGCGTAGAGGCGAAGAAAGCAGCTGGAAAAAAAAGGATTCAGTATCATGACGAAGTCGGATTGGGAGGCCATTTTCGAGGCCAAGGAACTTTTGGGGCTTGGGGATCGGGCGACTTTAGGTGAGATAAAGCGCAGCTATCGAAGTAAGTGTAAGGAAAATCATCCTGATATTGTTGGAGATGACAGGGCGAAGGGTGATCTGATGCGGAAGTTGACCAGGGCCTATGATGTCCTAATGAATCATTACAACCAATTTAAGATTCCCCTAATTCCTGTGGATGGCGAGACTCTGGAGCCGGAGGACTGGTGGATGGACAGGTTTGGTCAGGATCCTCTTTGGGGGAAAAATAGTGTTTGATTCCCATTTTATTTCTTTGAGCTCTTCTGTTTTCTAGAGACACGAGTGAAGAGTGTGCAGTACTCCCGAATAAGTTGTTTTCTATCTATCGGGCTAAGCTTAAAATAGATCGGGCTGAGCATTAAAACTCGTATTGCTTCCTGGCTGGTCATTTTCAATCCCTCCTTCCTTGGTGGGTTATTTCCATTCCATTACTATTCTTATCGACCATTCCTTCCCTTTTATTTACTAAACAATTATTCTTGACAGGACTTGTGTCGTGTTGCTAGTACTTAGTGTCACTAAGTAAATTTAGAAGATATAAACTATGGTTCAAAAGTAGAGTTGTTTTTGAAAAGACCATATATTCAAAGGTAAAGTGAAGGTCTTATGTCCAATGACAAAACGGTTGAACAGGCATGTTTTAGTGAGGTGCAGCGGGATCTGGTACGGACTCAATCTCGTCTGGCACTGGTATTAATTGGTCTTTATACCAATCGACACTCTTTGAAAACCGCAACTGGGAACTCTCTGCTTCCGTATCTGCAAGAAGAGAGTGCAGTAACCGGAATCAAATAATTGCCAGCCATTACTTGTATGAACAGAAAGATATTTGCCGTGGGCGACAGCCATTCCAGACGCTGTTTTGAAGATCATCATACTATTGCTGATTCCAGAGTTCTGGTCGGCTATAATAAACTCGATGGAAAGACTGCTTATAACCTGGAACGGCATGAAAAAAAGCTGTTAAAGATTCTCGAAGCTCTGCGTGAAAAAGAGCTTATTTTCTGTTTCGGGGAGGTGGATGTACGACTGCATATTAAATACAAACATCTTCAACTCGGGATTCCGGTTGATCAGCTTATAGACACAACTGCAGAGCGTTACGTCTCCTATGTTTACAGGTTACGAAATGACGGCCATCGGATACATATATTTAATGTGGTTCCAACGGGTGATTTTAAAGGGCCTGATGCTGAAAAATGGAGACAGGGTCTGAATTATCCATTTAATGCAAGCTACGAAGAACGCAGCGGATATACCGAGAAACTCAATCTGGCCTATGGTAAATATTGTAATAAGTTGAATGTTCCCTTTATAGACATTTATCAGCATCTTGTTGATGATAGCGGGAAAAGACGGCAGGCGCTGGTTTTTGATTTTGCCCATATTAACAACTCCTGTGCCGATCTTGTTTTGCAGTATCATAGCTTCGTGTAAGCAGAAACATCTAATAAAGAAAGTAGAGCTCTCCTATGTTTGATAAAAGTACAAACGCTTTCCCGGCAAAAGAAAACAGTGTTTTCCTAGCGCATTGTGCAATCTCTCCCATGCAACGACAGGCCAAAGAAGCTGCAGTGGCTTATCTTGAGGCCATGGCTGCTGGTGGTATAAGTGGTCTGCCGCCCTATTTCGGTTTATTGTCTGAGTTCCATAGCAAATGGGGACGCTTATTGAAAACGGATTCAGGGAATATTTCCAGTGTCCATAACACCGCGGAGGGGATGTGTCTTATTGCCAATGGCTATCCCTTTCAGCCGGGTGATGAAATAATTAGTTATGTTCATGAATTTCCCAGCAATCACTATCCATGGCGTCTGCAGGAAAAGAGAGGTGTAAAACTTGTCCTGCTCGGTGATAGTGACCCTTTGAGTTCTCTTGCTGATGTAACATCCCCTCGCGGGTGGTCCATGGAGGAACTTGAAGCAAAGGTAAGCTCAAAAACTCGAATTATTACTCTTAGTCATGTGCAGTTTACCAGTGGCTATACCGCAGATTTAGTGGAGTTGGGAAGTTTTTGTAAGGAGCGTAATATAGACCTTGTTATTGATGGCGCTCAGAGTGTGGGCTGTCTGCCTCTCTACCCTGAAGAGTATCATGTGGCGGCTGTGGCTGTATCGTGCTGGAAGTGGCTTATGGGGCCGTTTGGAAGTGGCCTATTATATACCAGTGCAGAGTTTCGGGACAAAATTGCAGTGACCATGGTGGGGGCATCTTCCATGCAGCAGGGACTTGAATATCTTGATCATACCTGGAATCCTCATGTGGATGGTCGGAAATTTGAGTATTCCACTCTCTCGTGGGAACATCTGGCGGCATTGAACGGTTTGCTGGACGCAGTTTTTCTTCGCTACTCCATGGAAGAAATTCGAGCAGAAATTCTGCGTCTGCAGGATGTTTTTCTTCGCTATCTTGATCCTGATCTTTTTGTGCCCCTGCTTTTTCCGGAGAAGCACCGTTCCGGGATTCTTGCAATCCTGCCAAAGACAAATGCTCAGGAGTTGATTGGAAATGTCGGAAAACAGGGGATAGTAACCACACTTCGTTCAGAATATATACGAATCGCACCCCATTTTTATCTCGACGATAAAGAGATGAAAAGGGCTGCAGAATGCTTTAACAGCGAGGCGACAGAAAAATGACAAAAACAGCGTTTATTACAGGTGCAACTTCAGGTTTTGGCCGAGCATGTGCGGAATTGTTTGCTGAAAAAGGTTGGGATTTAGTTCTTTCTGGCCGGCGTGAAGAGCGTTTGCAGGAGTTGCAGGAACAATTTTCAAATGTCGCAGTCCATACTGCTGTGTGTGATGTTCGTAAAAGAGAACAGGTGGAGGCCATGATAAAGAATCTGCCGGAGTCTCATTCCGATATTGATCTGCTGGTCAATAATGCAGGGCTGGCACTTGGTCTGAACCCAGCTCAGGCAGCTGATATTGAAGATTGGGAAGTTATGGTGGATACAAATATCAAAGGATTGATGTATGTAACCCGTAGCCTACTGCCTGGGATGGTGAGTCGAAAGAAAGGACATATCATTAATATGGGGTCAATTGCCGGATCCTGGCCCTATCCTGGTGGGAATACGTATGGAGCCACCAAGGCATTTGTGGAGCAGTTTTCCAATAATCTTCGTGCCGATCTGCATGGCACAGGGATTCGGGTCTCCAATGTTGAACCGGGACTTTCCGAATCTGAGTTTTCCATGGTTCGTTTCCATGGAGATAAGAAAAAGGCAGATGCCGTATACGAGGGCACTGAACCATTGACCCCTGTGGATATTGCAGAAATAGTGTATTGGCTGGCCGATCGTCCAACCCATGTTAATATTAACCGTCTTGAGGTTATGCCGGTTTGTCAGAGCTGGAGTCCTTTTGCCATTCATCGGAAAAATGAATAGCAGGAAATGATTGAACAAATTTATACAGATTGCTAAACTGATTCAAATTATAAATTACTTCTGTACATATACATCCGGGGAAGAAAAATGAAGAAAGGATTTCTGTTTGGAGTTGTGTTGTTAGTCTTGTTTCCGTTGTGTGCTGTTGCGGCAGATAAAAGTCCCTGGGAGACAAAGCTGCCTTTTAAGAGTGCAACCATCCAGTATACAATTAGTGGAGTGGAAAATGGCAATGAAGTTGTCTATGTTCGTGAGTATGGCCGGGAAATTGCGACCTATCATACGACTAAAACCACAATGATGGGAATGACCATGGTGAATGAAACCGTGGATATCGATACTCCAGAGTGGAGCTATCAGTTCGATCTGACAGAAAAAAATGGTACTAAGAGTGTCAATCCTGAAAAGTATATGATCGAAGAGTATAATAAGCTTTCAAAAGCTGATCGAAAGCGGGTGAAAGAGAATAGTGAGAAGATGGGGCTATCCATTGCCGAAGGCTTTGGTGGAAAAATTCAGCAAAATGCAAAGAAAATTCTTGGCTATAGCTGCGATCGGGCCGAAATGATGGGCAATGTGGTGTATAGTATTCATGGTGCAGGGCTCCCCCTTCTGGTTGAGACCAATATGATGGGGATGAATATGAAAATCGAGGCAACTTCCGTGGATAAAGGAAAAGTTGCCGATTCATATTTTCAGTTTCCCAGGGGGATTGAGCCACAGTTTGATCCTCAATCCGATGCCGTTGCTCGTGAAATGGCCAGACAGACAATTGCAATGTTGAAGGACCCGGATAGCGCAAAGAAAATTGTTGCTCCTTCCATTCCGGGACAGCAGCAACAGCAGATGTCTCCGGAAGAGCAGCAGGAGATGCAACAGGCCATGGAAATGCTGAAAGGTATGTTTGGCAATCAACCGCAATAATGACTGTAATTTGTCAGTCAGCCGTTCTTTCTTGTTCAGGAGTTGATATTATGAAACGATTCATAACCGTTGGTGCTGTTATTCTGCTGGTGTCTGTCTTTGCTGCTTGTTCTACCATTAGTGTAAATGCGGACTATAATAAGGAGTATGATTTCACAAAACTGAAAACATACGTCTGGTTGGATAACGGTGGTGTCCCGAGTCAAGATGCCAGAATTAATAATGATCTTATTGTTGACAGAGTGCGTTCCGCAGTTGAAAAAAATCTCGCTGCAAAAGGATATGTGAAGGGTGATGAGAGTTCTGCTGATTTTGTGGTGAGCTGGCTTGGGGCAATCAAAAAGAAGCTACTTGTTGATAGCATTGACCATTTTTACAGCCCCTATGGCTATGGCGCTCTGGGCCGTGATCCTTTTATGGGCTCTACTATGGGGGGCATGCGGACAACCACAACCAGGGAGTATGAAATGGGAACTCTGATTGTCGATATTCTTGATCCTCGGCAGCATAAATTGATCTGGCGCGGTACCGGTACCGACAGACTTGGCAGCAATAATGATCCGGAAGTGATTACCAAAAATATCAATGCCGCGATCGATGCTATTCTTGGAGGTTTCCCTCCAGGCAAATAGCTGTGATTTACAAAGCTTGTGATTGGGGAAATGTTTGGATAACAGCAGGTATCACCTGAGCGAGGGCTTGTGCATTATTCACAAAAGTCAGGAGAAGATGTTCTTAAGGATTTAGACTCCTGTCTTTTGGGTCTAGGTTCCAGTGAAGCTCGCAAGCGACTTCTGCTCCATGGCTCGAATGCTCTGGAAACCGCCAGTGGTATTAATCCCGTAGTTCTCTTTTTTGATCAATTCAAAAGTTTTATTATCTATATTCTGCTTTTTGCCGTTGTTTTTTCCTTTTTTATCGGTGAGTACGTAGATTCCATTCTTATTCTTATTATTCTTCTAGTAAATGCCCTTATCGGTTTTTTTCAAGAGCTGAATGCGCAGCGTTCTCTTGAGGCTCTCAAGAAAATAGCCGCTCTCCATGCCACCGTTTTGCGTGACGGGCAGAAGGCGATTGTCGATGCTATTGAACTTGTTCCCGGTGATATCCTTGTTCTGAGTGCAGGCGATAAAGTTCCGGCAGATGCACGACTTCTTGAATCGGTTCAGTTGAAGGTGGAAGAGTCTGCTCTGACAGGAGAAAGTGTCCCCGCAGAAAAAGAGAGCACTGTTATTGCAGAAAACGTTCAGCTCGGAGAGCAGCGGAATATGCTCTTTTCTACGACCTCCGTGGTCACCGGTAATTGCCTTGCCGTGGTGGTTGGGACGGGGATGGATACAGAGATTGGAAAGATTTCTGCTCTTATTGCCGGCGCTGTTGATGAGATGACTCCCCTGCAGCAAAGACTGCATACATTTGGAAAGAGGCTTGGTGGAGTAATCCTGCTTATCTGTCTTGTCGTCTTCTGTCTGCTCACTCTTCAGGCCTTTTTCAAAGGCGGACTTACCGAACAGACATTTGTCGGTTTTCTTTTTATTGCTATTAGTCTGGCCGTTGCTGCTGTGCCTACGGCATTACCGGCTGTGGTGACCATCGCTCTCAGTGTCGGGGTAAAGCGATTATTGAAAAAGAAGGCACTGGTACGAAAACTCTCTTCCGTTGAAACCCTCGGCAGCTGTGATGTGATTTGCTCGGATAAAACTGGAACGTTAACTGAGAATCAAATGACCGTTCGTTATGGCTGGACCATGGGCGGTGAGGTGGAATTACAGGGCGTTGGTTACGAGCCGGTGGGTGAGGTGAAAGGGGAAGTGGTCGACCTTCTTTTCAGGGCAGGGCTTTTGTGTAATAACGCAAATCTGTATGAACGTGGTGAGCATTGGGAACTGATTGGCGATCCAACGGAAGGGGCTTTGCTGACGAGTGGTGGCAAAACAGGTGTGAGCGGATCAGGAAAACGTGTTGACGAGATTCCCTTTGATTCCGAGCGAAAAATGATGAGTGTCCTGGTTCGAGATTCTGACAGGCGGGACAGAATCTTCAGTAAAGGAGCTCCCGGTCACCTTCTGGAACACTGCAACAGCTATTACAAAGATGGAAAAGTTCTTCCTCTGGATAGTGATGCGCTGACTCAAATAGAGGCTCAGAATGATCTGTACGCTGAACAGGCTATGCGAGTTCTCGCTTTTGCCTCGAAAACCGTAGATACTTCAGAGACTTTAAACGAGGAAGGGCTTATATTTATCGGCTTCCAGGCCATGATTGACCCTCCCCGACATGACGTTCTGTCGGCTATCAAGACAACTTCGGCGGCCGGAGTTCGCGTGATTATGGTGACTGGTGATTATCAGACCACCGCAAGAGCTATTGGCAAAGAAATTGGAATTGAGAGTGAGGTGTGCACGGGGCAGGAACTTGATGCTATGGACGAGAAGGGGCTGATTACAACACTCGAGAAAGGCATAAATATCTTCGCCAGGGTGATTCCGGAGCATAAACAACGTATCGTGGCAGCCTTGCAGAAAATGGGCCATATCGTTGCAATGACCGGGGATGGAGTAAATGATGCGCCGGCCTTAAAAAAAGCAAATATTGGTATTGCGGTGGGGAGTGGTACCGAGGTGGCAAAGGAGGCATCGGATATCGTCCTGCTCGATGATAGCTTCAGTAATATTGTGAGTGCCATACGTGAGGGACGTGGGATTTACGATAATATACAGAAGTCCATTATGCTCCTACTCTCCGGGAATTTTGGTGAAGTACTTATTATTTTTCTGGCGGTTATAACTGGAATGAATCTCCCCCTTACCGCCATTCTGCTTCTCTGGATTAATATGGTAACGGATGGTGCACCTGCTCTTGCCTTCAGTGTGGATCAGTATGGAACGGATATTATGCTTCGACAGCCCAAGAAAGGGAAAGAGAATATCCTGCCATTCGATAAACTTGTTCTGATTGCTGTCCTAGGAACTATTGGTACGGGCCTTGCGCTGTTCCTTTTTTCACTCTACGGTGGGATAAATGGAGATGGTGAAAGGCTGATACTTGGGCAGACCATGGTTTTTAACTTTGTTGTACTCTATGAAGTTGTTTTGGTTTTTGTAATTCGCAGGGATTATAAGGTACCTCTCTTTTCGAATTGGTGGATGTGGGCAGCGGTTGTTTTTTCAATTGTGATTCAGCTTGTTCTTATGTACACACCATTACGCGATATCTTCAAAATTGTAGCGCTTGGAGGTAAAGAGCTTCTGTTGCTGCTTGTTATGGCATTAAGCTTTTATATCCTGTGTCGTGGCTATACTGTCTTGCAGCTAATTTTTATAAAAAGAGGGTAACTTCATCGAGGGCAACAATTTACCCTTAACGCTGAACGCGCCCCGATGGAAGTAATCTTGGGGTGTAACTGTTTAGCAGGTAAGTGTAGACTTCGTGCTTCAAATTCTTTTATTTTGGGTTCTGAAGCGTACTGGTGCTATTAGAAGAGGCTAAAATGAATGTAGTTGGAGTGCTGTTGAGGTTACAAAAGAGGAAAATTGAACGGGGCCTTACAGAGTGAAAAGCAGTAAAATGTCTTTTGACTGGATAGAGGGAAAAAGATATTGACAGCTTAGTTCCGGTCGTTTATATTCGTGCGCCTATAGGTCGTTGCTATCACTAGGCCTGTTGTTACTATAATCCTCGATAGCTCAGTTGGTAGAGCAGGTGGCTGTTAACCACCTTGTCGCAAGTTCGAGTCTTGCTCGAGGAGCCAAAAATACCAAGCCCGATCGTTATTGGTCGGGCTTTTTCACTTTTTTTATGAGTCGGGGCGTAGCGCAGCCTGGTTAGCGCGCCTGCCTTGGGAGCAGGAGGCCGTAGGTTCGAATCCTACCGCCCCGACCACATAATCGTTAAAAAGCCAATCACTTACCTAGTGATTGGCTTTTTGCGTTTCTAGATTCCCTACCTTTGTTAGACGATTATTGGACGCAAACAATTTATCTGTCGGATATACTGTGATCGGATGAAAGCAACCCAAATCCTAGGGTCGGTTGGCATTCTCAGGCCACTGAGATATGCAACCCCTGTAAGAGCGAAGGTCGCCAACGATACTCTCAAAGCCACGATGGAAAGAGGGGGCAGGGCCTCTACAGCAGCTCCAATAAAGAAAAAAGAACCACCCCATACAATTGATAAAATTGTTAAAAGGAGCCACTCATATGCAGTAGTGTCCGGTTAGGATTTTGCATGTTTTAAAATAATGAAATCTTCTCAAAACAAAGGTGTTTTTTTCTTGACAAATAAATAATTTTTCGCGGTCGACCTCCTTAAAAAGACTATCTTTTAAGGAGGTTACTATGGAATTTGTAAAATATCGATCACGTCGATACGCAGTACCAGGACAAAAACGAT
>Ga0208901_1000121_pt1 | contig 53684 bp, 52 predicted proteins | sample AntAceMetag02UKF_FD_184764 | JGI IMG/M metagenome (GOLD analysis project Ga0208901, IMG submission 184764) | Saline lake microbial communities from Ace Lake, Antarctica - Antarctic Ace Lake Metagenome 02UKF (SPAdes) (version 2) | ecosystem: Environmental > Aquatic > Non-marine Saline and...
CCTTTCTTTGTGTTCGTTTTTATTTTGCCAATATAACGAATATCACAAATGAGGTATTTCCTCAAAGGAGACCGTCTTTCTCATTTTATCGGATTAGCGTGAAAAATCCCTTTTTCCGGAACAGTGGTGTCAGGTTTCAGTACCTACTATTCCCATTTTCTTGCTATAATAAGCATAACTACTTGTTATTACGTAGAATATTACGAATGAATACCGGCTTTTCCTGACACCTGACACCTGACACCTGGAATCTGAGTATGGTCTATTCGACAACTAACAAAAATATCACGTTAATCCGCGATGAGCCGTTTTTACTAAACGCCATGCGTCAGGGCAATCTTCTTGAACATGTTCAACAACCCGGTCGCAAGGGTGTATGTGGTCTCAATACTGAGATTCTTATTGGCCGTTTCATCGAAAAAGATATTGAGGCTCGATTCAAGTCCATCGTCCGGTCGCCAGTAGCAGATCAGGATCGGCACTTTCGGCAAGGGATACAGGACAATGGAAATATCCGAATCATAGACATTCTCCACCTGTTTTGCGCTGAAAATGTGAAGAATATCCTCAAAAAGATCCGTGTAGGTATCCGCAATTCTCTTGAGCGGCTTTTCGCACATCTGGTTAAAGAGCCGGTACCAATCTTTTCCCCCTTCAAGTTCCCTGAATGGAATCCACTTCCCTGAAACCGGGACCCCGGCCCCGTCTGTGATATAGGCCAGGATGGGCATGGTAACCCAGTGATTCACATGGATGTCCGTTGTAATGTTCCCTGCCACATCCACGGTAAAATTTTTGCCCATGCACTTGATGGTCAATTTCCCGTCAGCAAATTTCTCTCCAAGCCTTTGAGCGGCTTCAGAGAGATCCATGGAGGATATTCTTTGTCGCAGCAACTTTACCGCCTCTGCCCGATCCTCATTACGCCTGGAGTGTCCTTTTTCCTGATCACCATAACGATTGATGACCTCGGCATCAAGATGCGTGCATTCGCCCAACCGCTTCTGCCCCTTCAACACAGCCGCGCAAAACGCAAAACATGTTTTTTCTCCACACTCCCTGCAATTGGATTTGTCTAACAGTTTCAATATCTCCAGAACATTTTTAAATTGGGCCATAACGAAACCTCATAACTGGCTGCCTTCTTTCACAATCCGCAGTATTTCTTTTCCATAACTTTTCACGAAATAGGGCCCCACCCCCTGGACCATGTACAGTTCATCATAGGACGAGGGCCGGTCTGCAACCAGGTTGTCCAGGACTTTGTTGGTGAAGATACGAAAGGCGGGCACGCCCTTCCTCTTTGCAGCTTCCATACGCCACAGTCTCAATGCATCATGCAGCCCGGGATTTTTCCCTGAAACGTCCTCCCCTCCCGGTCTCCGAATCACCTTCCCTGAATTGGCCTTTTTAGTCGGTGATGAACTTTTTCGTTTTTCTTTTTGAGATGCCGGTGAAGAAGTTATAGCAAGTGCCTGAATCTCTTTGGGCCCGAAATCGCGGCCCTTCCCGGTAAGTCCCGCCTTCCTGTAATGAATTATCCTCCCGTCTTTTTCAAAGGAATGTTCAGTAAGAACAATCAAACCGGCTGCCGTAAGAGATCGAAGCAGATTTTCAAAATCCGAGCGTTTGAAGGCGGAACCCGGACTCACATCTGTGTAGAGTTTTCCAGTGCTCATACCGCCCGTAACTCTGAGCGTGGAAATCAGTTCGGAAATGATCTCCTGTTCCTTCCCGTCCGGGCTGCGAAAAACGGATGCCACAGCTCCCTGAGGGGCGCAGAAGTCGCAAATACCGCATGATTTGCCATTGTCCGCGCGGTCCCCGAAATGCTGTACCAGATAGAGCATACGGCAGGAGAAAGACCCGGCAAAACGGGAGATCTCATCGATCTGGGCGAGCCGATGGGCACTCTGGTTTTTGTAGGGGAGATGCCACCGGTTGTGCCCCCTGCGCACCGTCTCATCCGGTTCTACCAGGGCCCCGCCGTGAATCCAGAGTTTTTCCAGGGCCGCTTCGAATTCCTCCGGCTCCATGTCCAATTGCCTGCGCAGATTTTCACTGGGGGCTTTTTTGTCCGTAAGTCGGGCATGAATGCTCTTGAGGACCTCTTCGCGGGGATAACTCTTTTCATGAAAAAAATGATGAACACGCCGGTCCCCATAGGAATGAAGCAAGATAGCCCGCGAAGGTTTTTCATCCCGTCCGGCGCGACCGATCTCCTGGTAGTAGCCTTCCAAACTTCCCGGGAGGGCAGTGTGAATCACCGTGCGAACATCCGGTTTGTCAATGCCCATGCCGAAGGCGATGGTCGCAACTATGACATCAAGCCCACCCGAAAGAAAAGAGGTCTGGACACTGTCTCTTGTCTCCGCCGGCAGCCCTGCATGGTAAGACGCCGCAGGGAAAAAACTCTCCAGCTCCCTTGCCAGATCCTCCGTCTTTTGCCTCGTTGGGGCATAGACGATGGCCGGCCTGGATTCTTTTTTCTGTAAAATTTCCACGACCTTTGCAGACCGGTCTGACGGCATGAGCTCCACCAGCTCGATAGCAATATTGGTTCGCCGGAACCCGTGGATGCACATCTTGGTTTTCACCATCCCTAACTGTTGAACGATATCTTTCTGAACCCGCGGGGTGGCGGTGGCCGTCATGGCAATGACTGGAGCCGGCCGCAGGATAGGCAATCTCTCCCCTAACAGTCGGTAATCGGGCCTGAAATCGTGGCCCCATTGGGAAATACAATGGGCTTCATCGATGGCAATGAGGACAGGTTTGCGCCGCGCCAACATCTCTGGGAACCCAGAAACAGCCAACCTTTCCGGGGCAATAAAAAGGAAATCCAATTTTCCACTAAGGTAGTCCCGGCAAACCTTTCGGGAGTCGGATCGGGCGCGTCCGGAATGAATCCGCTCCGCGGCAAACCCCTTCTGTTTGAGTCCGGCAGTCTGGTCCTCCATCAGTGCAATGAGGGGGCTGACCACAAGGGTCGTCCCATTGCGAACAATCCCCGGGAGTTGGTAACACAGGGATTTGCCCGATCCCGTGGGCATAACGAGCAGAAGATCCCTGCCCTGGATTACCGATTCACAAACCTCCCGCTGGTAGGGACGGAAAGAAGTGAAATGGAACACCTCAGTGAGAACCGTATCCAGGTTCCCGGAAATATCCCTTTCTATCTTCTTCCCAACCATAGCGGGACCGGCTGGGATAGGCGAAACGGACGCAGAAACGCCCTTTTCGGCACCGGGACCGGCTGGCTTCCGAGCCTGAACCAATTCGGCATCAGAACCAAAATAGTCTTCATCCGAGGGAGGAGGAGCATCATCCCATTCCGGAAAATTCGGAGGCTCATGGCTTTTTGAACCATCTGGTTCAATTATAGTGTCGACGTTGTCCGATTCAGGCATTCCTCTCCTCTTCCCATACCGCTTCCGTCTCAAAAAAACGGCTGACCACATCCTGATAACGTTGGGGATTCCCGGTCTTTCTGATTTTTTTCATTGTTTTCCCACAGTCTCTGAATGCCTGTGAAAAATAATTCCACTGGGCTTTCATCCGATTCAGCAGGTGGGAAGGACCACTGAGGTTCGCACTGTATTGCTCGTACAGGGCATCATGAAACTGTTTCAGCCTTTCAACCTTGTTGCTCACCCCATCCACCCCCGTTTTTACGATCATGGGAAGAAAGGGGTTGACGAGAGACCAGCGGCCGATCATCCACCTCTCCACATTTTCGAACCGTCCCGACAGCGTCCGAAAGTCATCCATGCTCCTGATATCCCCGTTATAGACTACGGGGTGGTCGAGAATGGAAAGGCAGGTTTCAAACCCTTCCAGATCCACATTTCCGTTGTACATTTGATCACCTGTCCTGCCATGAATGATCACCTCTTCGAGAGGATAGTCGTTCAAGATGGGTGCAAGCCTGATAAGTTCATTCCTATTTTTCTGTCCGAGCCTGGTTTTGATGGAAAGTTTGCCTTCCATTGCAGGTACAGCCTCGTCCAAAAAGTCCCGAATCCGTTCCGTATGGGGAAGCAGCCCGGAACCGCGCATCTTTTTTGCTACCATGGGATGGGGACACCCAAGGTTCCAATTGACTGTATCGTATCCGAGATCAAGCAGACAATTAGCCAGAACAATGAAATTCTTCGCCGATTTGCTCAGGATCTGAGGCACAACGGGCATACCGGTAGTATTTTCCGGAAGAAGCCCTCTGACATATTTAGGGCGGATGCGCTTGCCACTTGTACTTGAAATAAACGGTGCCACCGCAAGATCAAACCCACCAAAATGTTCCGAGAACAGATTCCGATAGATCTGATCCGTAAAACCTCTTAAAGGGGCCATATACAACCTGACAGGCATATTGTTTTCCCATTCCTTCTTTGACATCTCGGGTCTTATTGTTTATGTTCCCCACATTAATCGGAAACCGTATAAACCTGCAAATCGGTTCATACAATTCCTTACCAGAAAGTTCAAATAGAATGCAATCTTTCTAAATTTTTAATGAAACACACGACACCAGTGACTGGTTACCTAAAAGGAGCAACCATGAAGAAAACCATTGCAGTACTGGAAGGCGACGGCATCGGACCCGAGATCGTTCGGGAGGCTGTTAAAGTACTGAATGCCATTGAAAAAAAATATGACCACACTTTTACTCTTAACTACGCCCCGTTTGGCGCAGAAGCCTATTTTACCGACGGCTCACCGTTCCCTGAAAAAACGAAACAAATCTGCGATCAAGCGGACCTGATTATCAAAGGCCCCGTAGGGCTTGCCGTTGAGGAAATGCATGCCATTCCTCAAGAGCATCGTCCTGAAATCGGCGCCATCCTTCCGTTACGAAAACGCTATGATACATTTGCCAATTTCAGACCGGTAAGATTGCCACGGTCCCTTGCGTCCTTCTCCCCATTGAAACCTGAGATCATCGGCGAAGGAATTGATATCCTGATGATCCGGGAACTTGTCGGCGGAATCTATTTCGGAGACAAAACGGAAGGATCCTCAACCGGAATGAAATATGCCCGGGACGACTGCACCTATACGGAAGAACAGGTCAGGAGGATTGCGCTCGTAGCCCTCAAGGAGGCCCGAAAAAGGGGAGAAAAACTCACCAATATCCACAAGGCGAATGTACTTGCCACCTCCCGATTCTGGAGAGAAGTCGTTGAAGATATGGCCAAAGAATTTCCCGATGTACCCTACCAGTCCACACTGGTGGACAATGCCGCTTTCCAGCTCGTCAAGAACCCAACCCAGTTCAACGGAGTGATGCTCCTCGAAAACATGCAGGGCGACATCCTCACGGACGAGGCGGGCGGGATCATTGGGTCTCTGGGCCTCATGCCGTCTGCATGTCTCGGCCCGGAAAAAGGCTACGTGGAACCGGCCCACGGATCAGCACCGGATATTGCAGGGTTGAATATGGCCAACCCCTACTCCATGATAGGAAGCATTGCGTTGCTCTTAGACGAATGCCTGAACCTCGGGGAAGAGGCGCAGGATATCTGGAACGCCCTCTTTCGTATATTTGCAGAAGGATTTGTCACAAAAGAACTGGCAAACGGTTCACATGCTCCGGATAAAATCCACCAGACAACCGAATTTGGCGACATGGTCGTAGAGATAATTCAGCAAAAACGGCCTTGATCAGGGTCGACGTTGCCGGTTTGAAAATTCTCTGTTTGGAAAATGATCGGATAAAATCCGGAGATAATCTGCCGAAGGGGAAATTTACGGTTTCCTCATTTCTCATCAGACATGATGAGATCCGCCGATAGGACTACATGATATGCTTATCAGGAGAGTTTTTTCGCCGGCGGATCACCCGGGTCCCGGGGGGGGTGTTTTTTCTAACCACCTGTTGTTCCTCCCGGGCTTTGGCATCGAGAGCAATCAGTTGACGTAATTGGGCTTCAATCTTTTTTATCTTTCTTTCTTCCATAATTATTCCTTATTCAATAATAAAATGTTCTTCGTTCTTCTTCCAACTGGGACAATCCCAACTGAAAAGCTCCTGCAAAGGCAAGAAACGGTCGAAACCATTGGACCGAATCTACTCCCCTCGCGGGGATTCTTCTGCATTCGACAATAGTCGCATACAGACTCAGCCAGCAGGTGAAACATTGCTGTTTCCCCTTCAGATTTTTAAATTTTAAAAATGCTTTCCTACAAAGATTATGCTTCCTGATGGGTAGTTTTTAAAAAAAGTCATCTCGCTGTAGGAGACGCTCCAGACTTCACCTTTTTTCAAAGGCTTACTTCCAATAAAACGCAGTGATTTAACGGTTAAGAATCGTTAAAACTGAGGTAGGCAAATCAGATGAGAAAATACGAACCCGCTTGGGGCCCACTGTATTCCTTTTTTTGAGTTCATACCCGATCCACAGTGCTGGCACTCCTTTATCTCATATTTTCGGGATATGCAAGATTAAAATGAAACTCCTGGAAAAAAATCCCGTGTCACAAAGTAGGCATCCTATAGTTCTTTGTCAATCATGTTCCTTTCTCACCCTGCGAAGGATCGCGTAGGACTGCAGAGGGGCATCGAGCACGATAGTTTGTGAATTATTGGCAGATTCCACCTGTTTGCCAAGATTTGTGGTGAGAAGTTCGGGCATCTTTACAGTAGTAAGAACACCGTCCGGAAAAAGAACCTCCAGTTCTTCCCCGCCCCTAATGGTATTTCTTACGCGAACGATGTATTCTCCTTTCGGGGTTTCTTCCGTGACATTTCCCACGAAAATCGATTCAGATCGGGACGTGCTGCTCTCCCTTGCATAATCACTGTCATCGACTTTCCCTTTCATAAAACCGGTTGAGTACCCTCTGTTAGGAACTCTGTCAAGAAGTTCCAGTCCCTGCTCCTGAGAAAACCTTTTCCCATCCAGGATTTGTCTGTAGAAAGAAACGACGGTGGCAATATAGTGAATCGATTTCATTCTACCTTCAATTTTTATGGAATCTACACCCGCCTTTTCAAGACCTTCAACAAACTCAAAAAGGGCCAGTTCCTTGCTGTTGAACAGGTATAAACCTCTTTCGTCTTCAAAGACCGGCATGTATCGTCCCGGCCTGGTCTCTTCCATAAGGGCATATTTCCATCTGCAGGGGTGTTTACATTCGCCACGATTTGCACGAAAACCAGTCAGATAATCACTTATGGCACATCTGCCGGAGTAGGAAAAACATACGGCGCCATGGATGAAAGTCTCTGTCTCAACCCGCCCGTGCGTAGCCTTCTGGATCTCTTGAATCTGTTCGAAAGAAAGCTCCCTCGCCAGGTTCACTCTTTTGGCGCCCAGCTCTCCATACGCCAGCACGGTCTGGTAATTCGTGGTGTTGGCCTGTGTACTGATATGGAGGGATGTGTGAAGATTTATTTTTCCCAGTTCCATGAGCAGGCCCAAATCAGAAACGATCAAGGCATCCACCCCCATCTCATCCAGCTTGACAGCGGTATTTTTGAGTGCGTCCACCTCATTTGAAAAAGGATAGATATTCAGCGTAATATATCCTTTTTTCCCGCGGGCGTGGAGAAACGTAAGTGCTTTTTCGACATCTTCAAAAGAAAAATTTCCCGCAAAGCTCCTCAGAGAACCAAATTCCGTCCCGAAGTATACGGCATCCGCTCCATAGACAGCGGCCCATCTCAGTTTTTCCAGGTTACCGGCAGGAGCCAGAAGTTCCATTTAATACCCTTCCTTTCTTTTTTTTAATCCCAAGGCGTTCAAAAATAAATCCGGCAAACAACCCCGCCAGAAGGGCTGTACAAACGGCCACACAACCATAAAGCAAGCTGTACTTTTTCGACAATAAGGCAATCAATGAGGGGAGCCCAACCATGACGGCAGAGATGGGAACGGTTTTCCTAGATATCACCCGCCCGTCCTCCACGACCGAGAGGGTGGCATCATAAGAACCGGGCACCATATTGGCCGGCAGTTTGAAAAAACCCTGCACCAGGACTTTTTCTCGTGAAGAACCGATCGGCACAAGCGCTTCTTTTTCTATTCGGTAAAGATGTCGCCGTTCCTTAAGAAGGCAGAAGTCCCTGAAAAATTTTCCTCTTTGCTGGGTGTTCATTTCTCCGGAAAAGGAAACCCGCCGTTCGATGGCACCGTAACCCCACGTAATTTCCGGCCCTGCCCTGAGCAACAGTTCGGGATCCGAACTCGCTGCCACATAGAGACATGGGGCACCTTTAACCAAGATATCTTCCCCGTTCATCCACATATCCCAGTGACGCACCTTTCGCACCAGCTCTTCTTCAACAGCCTCTCCCTGAACATCCACAACCAGATCAAAACCGTGGGGAATCTTGGCCCGAAATGACACCTCTGTCGCTTCGTGAAATGCTCCGATCCGAATAAAATCCGGTTTGACGGTAAAATCCGGAGAAGCCGCCCACAAAGGAGGACCGCCTCCCCCTAAACAACATCCGGAAAAAATCATGAAAAACGATGCTATTATCCGGCATGCAAGCTTCATTCTATTGTCCCCCTTTCAGGTTCAACAGAATATCCGGCTTAAGGATCAAGCCTAAGAGAATTTTTGCCATAACGAGAAGAACGACAGAGGCTAAAATAATTTTCAGGTGATCCGCTTTCAACCGGTGCCCCAGACGGGCGCCAAATTGTGCGCCAACCGTAGAACCGCAAAGGATGATCAGGGCAAGGGACAAGTCCACGGATTGGTTTTCAACTGCCTGCATAATCGTTATATTAGCGCAGACGAGCACTTCCTGAAAGAGATTGGTGCCCACAACCGTACGGATAGGCATACGAAGGATATAGCACATGACGGGAATCATGATAAATCCTCCGCCAACCCCCAGAATAGCAGCCACCATGCCGACAAAACCACCAACAAGAAATGGCAGCACCGGCGAGATACGGATTCCGGACTTCTCAAATTCTACGGTCCACGGAAGGATTCGGCTGACACGATCAATAAGGGATATTTTAGAAGACGGATTTTCTGTTATCGTCTCCCTATCCCCATCCCTTCTGAGACAACGGACGGCTTCGACCATCATGTACGAACCCACGATTCCCAGCGTGAACACATATGTGGCATCGATGAAAAAGCCTACATTTCCGGCCTCTCTCATAGTTTTAATGATATCAACGCCCAAGGTGCTTCCGATGATCCCTCCGCCAAAGATGGTTAGCCCCATTTTGAGATCCACAAGGCCGACCCGATAATGGGCGTAAGCTCCTGAAGTAGCCGATGCGACAATTTGGGTGGAATCCGATGCAGCCGCCACCGTGGGAGGAATACCGAACATAATCAACAGAGGAGTCATAAGAAATCCCCCTCCCACACCACACAACCCTGAAAGAAAGCCCACGGACCCGCCTAGTCCCAGGAGAAGATAAATATTCATGCTGTGATGCGCAATTGGAGAATATAGGCTCAGGTCCATTTCTGTTTATCCTGATTTCAGACCGGGCAAGTTTTTTGAAAGGAAAACGTGGATCGTAACACCTTTTTCTCCTCCTGATTCTATTTGAACTTTTCCCCCATGCCTTTCCGCAATCTCTTTCACTATAGCCAGGCCCAGCCCGGTTCCCTGAACCCCCCGTGAAGATTCAAAACGTTGAAAAACCCCCCAAATCCTTTTCGAGAAATCTTCCTGGATGCCAATCCCGTCATCCATGACGGAAAAAAGGTGAAACTGATCCGTCTCTTCGTAAGCAATATCGATCCTGGTAAGTTCTTCCCCGCCATATTTCAGGGCATTATCCACAAGATTACGAAGGATTCTCAAAAGGCAAAGCCTGTCTGCACAAATCTCCGGAAGACTATCCGGTTCAGACCATCTGATTTGACGAACGTTTAACTGAGCGGAGAACTCTTCTTTTGTCATCTGAAGGATCTCTTTTGGGTTTATTTTTTCCACATTAAGGGGCATTTCTTTTGTAGAAATATACATATTGATCTGTTCAACCAGGGATACAATCTGCTCTGCCGCTCTCAAGATCTGGTCGCAACAGGCATTCCCTTTTTCATCCAGCGAATCCTGATAACGTCTGCGCAAAAGCTTTGCAAGTCCGTAAATCCCGACAGCCGGGCTTTTCAGGTCGTGAGAGACGGAATAGGCAAATTGTTTTATCTTCTCTGAACTTTTCTGAACCGTTTCCTCCATCTCTTTGCGGTCAGTAATATCAAGCATCATTGATTGTTTGGACACACGCCCGTCCCCATGCCGAATCGGTGTATTGACCACATAAAACCAGTGTTCGTCCTTTGGGCTCAGGATCTCCCAACGGACGGTTTCTGCTTGAAATACACGGTCATTGACACACCAGGGGCAAATCGAATCTCTTTCATGAAGGGCTTTGTAACACAATTCACCTGTAGCATCATGGCCGGTGCGCTCTATGAATCGCTGGTTCATGTACTCTACCCGATAATCACGGGAGCAGATATAGATAAATCCGTCAAAGGCTCCCACCATAGCGCGATACCGGACTTCACTTTCCTGAAGTGCTTTCCTGGCCTGATTGTATTGTGTGACATCCCGGATAATACCTTGATACCCAAATATTTTACCATCTGGAGAATGGTGTATACTGGAAGAGATGAGGCATTCCATAACTTCCCCGCTTTGTTTCTTGAGTTTCATGGGAAAGTTTTTCACGGCGGTCTTCTTTTCGATCTCCTCCCTAAATCTATCTCTTTCCTCGGGATTGACGTAAATCTGTCGTACATCAAGTTTTCCGATCATCTCCTCTCTGGTATATCCGAAAAGTTCCAGCCCGGCCTGGTTGATATCCACGAAAATCCCATCCCGGTTGGTGATACAGATGACGTCCCGAGACTCATCGAAAAGAGTTCGGTATCTCTCTTCAGTCCTCAATATGGCCTTCTTGGCAAGTTTGCCCTCAGAGGCTTCTTCTTCCAACACTTTGACCCGCTTCTTCAGTTCTTCATAGGTCGGTTTTTCGGCCATCATAAAATCTCCGTCCAAAAACGGGTTTCCGGTATCCTAAGGAACGTGGACGCAACAACTTCCCCAACTATGCATCATAGCTTCAGGCCATTTTCGCCCGATATGAAATCACAAAAACATTGAAATAGCTCGCTATTACTTCAGATTTTGTGATTCCATATCGAACAGGTAAGCGAAGACTCCGAACCTGACCCAAATCTATGCGCCTACTTACAAAAGTTATTACGTCCACGTTCCTAATTTTAAGGACCCTGGTAGAAAATGGTTCAGGAACGTTCCGTGACTCGGAACCACAAATAGAGTTTTTTTATACTCTTGAGAAATTCATAAGTCAACGAAAACTCTTCAACATGAAAATCATATTCCACTGTAATATTAATTACATATGATTACTTTAGGCAAAAAACAATCCGGTTCGGAAGGTCAGAAGAAAAATAAAGTTGAACACATTTACATGGTGGAAAAAAATATTTTAAGCTTGATATTAGCTCAGAACTATGAGACCTGTGCTGTCAGTTATTCATGATTGCATATGGTAAGGAACGCATCCACCCAACTAGAAAAACAACTAAGGATAAAGAAACATGGAAAACCTGATTACCGTTTCATTTCCAGGAGGGAAAAAAGTAAACGCCGAGGTGGCGGGAAGAACTGTTTCCACGGATCAACCAGTAGAAAATGGGGGCGAAGGTACAGCGCCGGAACCTTTTACCCTGTTCATGGCATCCATTGCCACCTGCGCAGGCCTCTACGCACGCAATTTCTGCGAAGCGAGAAAAATTTCCATACGGGGAATGACCCTTGCCATGCGTTATGACTTCAATTGGGAAACAAAGCGGTGCGAAAAGCTGTATTTAGACCTGAAACTGCCGGAAGGATTCCCGGAGAAGTATAAAAATGCCATTTTGAAAGCCATGGACCTCTGTACGGTAAAGAAACATATGATACAACCGCCGGAATTTATCATGGCAACCGATTGAAAGACATTCACCATGAAAATGCGTATTCAACCACGAATCATACCAATCACACGAATGGGTATAAACCAAGTTATTTTCCTGTGTGAGAGGCTTTTAGCCTCGATGGCGAGACTCCGCTCTCACAGGATCAGAGGAGATTTTGGGTTGGGGATGAAGTCAGCCTTAGGCTTCAGTATGGACAATGCCGCAACAAAAACACCGGCTCCTTTCTCTGTGGCTCAGTGACCAAGCGTGAGAACAAAAGAAACAAAAAAGGCACTGCCTTCCGGGGTTGTGGAATACGAGATCCCGGGGGGCTGGAGTGTCCTGGCTGGAAAAAATGATACCGTCAATGATCTGTTGACCTTCAAATTGTCCAAACCCAATGACTATTGGTTTCACGTGCGCGGCATGCCAGGAAGCCATGTTCTGCTCAGGGCAAAGCCGGGAACAGATCCCGATCGCAATACACTCAAAGACGCCGCAGCCATCGCCGCCTTTCACAGCAAAGCGCGGACAGGCGGCGTTGTGCCCGTCTCATGCACCAGAGCCCAATATGTGACTAAACCCCAGGGAGCGAAGCCGGGAACGGTCCAGATACGGAAGGAATCGGTCCTGAAGGTTCGTCCCGGTCTTCCGGAAGGATAGAAGAACACGGAGGAGCCTTATTTGTCTTTTCGGAGTTTAAGCCTGCCCGCCATGCCTTTTACCTGGGGAAGACATCTCGCTCCCGGTGGAGGTTTGCCGCGCACCCTGTTGTTCACTCTCTCCCTTGCGTTGGCAGGCGGGCGTAAGCCTTTTATAAAATTCACCCGGACTTATTGAGAAGTTGCACCTTGACCAATAGATAAGAAGCCATCATTATTACAAGATTCTAGAAAATTAGCGTTTTTGTGTCAAGAAAAAATCCTACCACTGACCTACCGCCCATAGGATCTCCCTTTCCACTCTGAGCCTTTTCCCTGCCAGAAACGGATCGCGGAAGTCCAGGTCATGGTAAGAAAAAGAGTTCCAACCAGAGGAAGCAGCAAAGCCCACCATCGGGAAAAGCCATAAAATTTCAATACAGGAAGATACGTCAGGACCATGGCCAGAAAGGCACATAAAGACACAGCCTTCATACCAACCCCGGAGAAAAGAAGGCCCACAGCCGGGGCCCAAAACATGGCGGCCATGATGAAAGAGCAGAGAAGGAGCAGGATTACCGAATACCGCAACTGGTTAAATGCCGTGCGGGCAACCATGTTCCATATGGTGTCAAGATGTCTGTAGGTTCGGATGCTGCAGACCGCGTGGGAAAGGCCGATCCATGTCCTGTAACCGGACTTTTTCACCTGCCTGGCCAGGGCACAATCGTCAATCAACCGGTCTTTTACAGAATGGAAACCTCCGATCTTCTTCAGGGCCTCTTTTTTTACAAGAATACACCCTCCGGCCCCGGCCGCAACCCAGGGGAAACGGGAGTTGGACAGGCGGAAAGGATAAAGAAGTTTAAAAAAATAGATAAACGCAGGCATCAGCAAACGTTCCCAGAAGCTACTCATCCGAAGGGAAGCCATAATGGAAACAAAAGCCCGATCACCTTCCCGCATCTTTGTCTTGAGTGCAGCAAGAAGTCCCGGTTTCAATTCTATATCCGCATCCAGGAGAAGCAGCAGGTCCGTGTGCACGTGCTCAAGCCCCTGGTTCAATGCCCAGAGCTTACCACTCCAGCCTGCAGGAGGAGGCTGGCCATGAATGATCAATAAATCTACTCCTGCAGTCTTCCCAGCCACCGAAGAAGTTCCGTCTGAAGATTGGTCGTCCACAAGAACCACCTTGAGCCCATCGCCCTGCACAGCAAGGCCTGCCAGTGTAGTTGCAATCACTTCTGCTTCATTCCTCGCCGGAATCAAAACCGTTATGCCGCTCAGATCCTCCCTCTGCTCCCCCGGAACCCTATGGAGAACTTCGGAGGTGGACCAGGGGCGCCACGGCACAGCGAGGATGGCAATCCATATGAAAGCACCCACAAAAACAAGAACGGTCAGCATCATAAATGCCCCTCTGACTCACTCCGCCAGGACCGCCAACGTATCAGGGGGCACGAAGAGCGTTGGGTTAGCGTCTTCCTCACTCGCATAGCAAAGCCTTGAAACCGTTCTGTTGGAAATGCTTATCAGCAGTCAAGGCGTTGGAAATTCCCTGATCTTTCATGACTACAAATGAGATACAATCAATAATGCCCCATTCTTTATCCGTTCGATCCTTGAAAAGTTGCAAGCCCCGTCGATAAAGATCTTCCGTGATTGGAATAATCTCAACATTTGGGTCTTCATCCAGCGATTCCAACAATTCGACTGCGGCTTGCCGATATTTTTGGGCAGACAACGAATTTCCAATTTCCAAAGCGATCGCCCGAGTTGTAATGAGTTTAGCTGTGTCGATTTTTAAAAAGTCTGCGATTTGAATGGCTTTTTTGTGGTTTTGATCTTTTGGGACAGATAGCGCAATAACATAAGAAGTATCAAGAAACAGCCTATCCATGGGATTCCACCTGACGATGATAGAGATAATAGTCTAATCGTTCTGACCAGTCTTTGGGACCGTTTAAGTTTAGTGACCGGGCGGTATCCAAAAATGAACGTTTCTTTTTAGGCTCCTCCTCTACCGTTTCAATGCGAAGGAGAACCCTCGTGTTCGGCTTAAGTTTTAGTGGATTATCAAGCAAAAGGCTTTTTCCATCAAAAATCGCAGATATAGCTTCCATTTCCATAAATATATCTCCCTTTCAGTTTGCTTTTTTTTATGAAGGATGCCAACTATTTGATGAGGTTTGTTCTGGCTTCCCTATCCAAAAAATCCGGAAGAGCAAGATAATACCGTCCCTCTTCCATCTTCTTTCTTTTGAGGCAACCCTTGCCGTAAATGGTACATTTTCGGGAAAGCTCCGCCATTGCAGCATCAGATTGTTCCAGATTGAGAGCCCCACTTTTCAGGAGTTTCACAATAGCCTTAATCCTGAACCGGTCCATTCCCTTGTATTGGGAAGAAAGTTGGTCTGAATGCCCTCCTTCTTTCACTACGTGCCATTCCTTTATCAGATGTACAGGATAACCACATGAAATCCTCAACCAGAGATCATAATCCTCGCAGGCTGGTAGCGACTCATCAAACAAGCCTATTTTTTCAAGCAGAACCCGTTTTATCATAACGGCTGAAGGGCTGATAAGACATAATTTCAAGGAAGAGTTGAACAAATCACCCGAGGGTTTTTGGTGTTTTTTTGCCGGGTTCGCAAAACGACCGTTTCTAATCCATATCTCTTCCGTCTGACAGATTACAGCCTCCGGCTCCCTTGAAAAGAAGTCCATCTGCATTTCCAGTTTTCCCGGCAACCAATAGTCATCGGAATCGAGAAAGGCAATGAAAGGGGAATCCGTGTTTTGTATGCCGGTATTCCTTGCGGCGGAAACCCCCCTGTTCTCTGAATGGACGATTTTTTTGATTTTCTTTCCGAATTGTTTAAGAGACCTCAGGGTATTATCATCAGACCCGTCATCCACCACAACAATCTCATAATCAGTGTATCTCTGATAAAGGACGGAAGCTACTGCCCTTGCAACTTTCAGTGCCCGGTTGAATGTGGGAATAATAACGCTGACTGCCGCCATCAGAAATACTGCCAGAAAAATGCCAATGCTCCAGCCAAGAGAAAATTGCTCTCAATCATGGCCTCAAGCCCGAGACCGGGATGGAACCATTTTTTTTCGTATGCCGACAGACACAATAAAAGGGTCAGAAGGGGGCAGAACATCATATACAGGAAGGGCCCTGTTAATCTACTCACCACACCGACAATAAGAAAAAGGGCAGCAGCCCCTAATATGCATTTGAGGATAAGCAGTGTCCGTTCCTCTCCAAGAGTAATAGGCAGCGTCTCCCGACCAACCATGAGATCGCCCTGTACCTGGAAAACACTCAGAAAAATCGCCCTGGCATAGCTCAGAGAAAAAACCACCAATCCAGCAATGATCGATGGCCCCATATCGCCACCCCTGCCGGAGACAATGGGCAAAACCGTAATAACAGCAACCCATGCAAGGGCTTCGGACAGGGCTCTGGAGCCTGGAATATCCTTTATTTTGACATACCGGTATCTGGATCTCAGACGTTCAGGAATAATCGGAACACTGTAAATGATGCCGACAATACTCAACCCCATAAACATGAAAAAAGCCCCAACACCCTGAAACCAGGCAAAGATCAGGGCAGTTATAATAGCTCCAACACCGGTTCCAATCAACAGGCTACGGTGCGCTTTCAGGGAAGCTGCCCTTGCGGGGTCGCTGTAGGCGCTTGCTTCCTTGTCCAGAAAACGATTAAAAACGTACATGGCGTAGATATATAAAAAGGTGAGAGAAGGGAATACGATGTCCGGACTGCTCCCTGAAATCCTCGAAGCGGCGTAGGAAAGGGAAAAAGCGCCTGCTGCAGCCATAAGGTTGCTGAGAACCATGAACCTGGCTGTTCTTTTGAAAAAACGAACAATGGGTGATTCATCTTGTTCACTCATATCTTCTATTTTTTTCAGCACACTATTGATCATCCAGTGGGGAGTTGAAGCGCCTGCGGTAACCCCTACGGTTTTAAATCCTGAGAGGTTTTGCCCATTGAGTTCTTTTTCCGTTTCCACATGAATAGTTCGCATGCCCTCTTCTTCGGATATCTGGGCCAGCCGCCGGGTATTTCCACTGTGATATCCACCTACCACAACTACCCCATCCACCAGTCCTTTGAACTCCCGAACTTCTCCCTGCCTCAGGTGTGTTGCGTCGCATATGGTGTCGAAGACCTGCAGGTCGGGATATCGTTCTTTAAGCGCAGCCACCACAAGATTGAAGTTCTGCTCATTCTGGGTTGTCTGGGCCACCACAAACGGACGATCCATTTCCGGCAGACCCAAGACATCATCTGCCCCCTGTATCACATGAGCGGGGGGTTTGCTGTACCCCATAAGGCCGATGACTTCCGCATGGTCCTGGTCGCCGACGATAATTGTCTGACGTCCTTCATTGGAGTAGCGACGAATGATCGCCTGAACCCTGGTCACTTTGGGGCATGTTCCATCCATAACCTTGAGGCCTGTCTCTTCGAGGGCAAGCTTCTTCTGCGGGGGAATTCCGTGAGCCCTGATAATGATCCGTCCCGACTTGAGGTTTTTCAGATCTTCTTCAGCCTCAATGCCTTTCGATTTAAGAAGATCAAGGACCTGCTGGTTATGAATGAGTGGGCCGTAAGTAAAAAGAGGCCCCTCTTTTTTGTTGGATTCCGCCATAACCATTTCCATGGCACGGCGGACTCCCATACAAAAACCTGCTGTCTTCGCTAAAATTACTTTCATAGAGTTCCAAAAAAAATGTTTGCAGGTTTATGGAACATACACTATCAGGACTCATTTCGGGCTTGTCGCTTAAAGATACTGGAAATTGGAAATTGGAAAAACCCTTCAAGTATAATGAGATGGCCGAATTTCAAATGTCAAATTTCATTTGTTTCACCTTTACAAGAACGACGCAGTCACGGATTCGGCAATCGCAAAAAAACTTTCCTTAAAACTGATATGTCATTTTTCAAGTTCGTTGAAATATTCGTCCATGGCGGAGATCATCGTTTTCAAATCCCTGATCCCCGTAAAAGCCCCACGAAACTGACTACTCCTGGGAAGTCCCTTCGTATACCACAGGAGAAGTCCTCGCATCACCCTCGATGCCCGCAGTTCTTCCATGGTTTCGCACAGCAGACCAAAATGCTCCAACATCACAGACCTTCGTTCTTTAAAAGAAGGTGGGGATGGAGTACGCCCTTTTTCAAGTTCCAGGACCTGCCTGAAAAGCCATGGGTTCCCAATAGCGCCTCGTGCAAGCATGACCCCATCGCATCCTGTTTCACGGATCATTTGGATTGCCTGTTCCGGCCTGAATACGTCCCCATTGCCGATAACAGGCATTTTCACATGACGTTTGATGCGCGAGATTATGGGCCATTGGGCCTTTCCAGAAAATCCCTGGCTCACAAACCGTGGATGGACAGTAATGCCATCCGCCCCGTTGTCCTCTATTGCCTTTGCAATGTCTACGGCAAAATCATTTTCCGGAGAATACCCTGGTCTTATTTTCGCGGTGAGGGGGACAGTGCATACCTTGCGAACCTTTCGGACGAGTTCCCCAATCCTGCTTGGACTGCGCAGAAGGGCGCCTCCCGAACCGGTCTTGAGGACTTTTCTTGCAGGACATCCCATATTAATGTCCACCAGATCAGCACCCGCTTCAACGGCAATTTCAGCAGCCGCTGCCATGTCTCCGGAATCGGCCCCAAATATCTGCACGGCAAACGGTCTTTCTTTTTCGTCGCTTTTCAGATAAACCACGGTTTTTTGTTGTCTCCTGCTGAGGCCTGCGGCGCTGACCATTTCGCTGGTCACCATACCAGCCCCCATCTTTCTGGCAATCAACCTGAATGGGAGATTCGTAATGCCCGACAAAGGAGCCATGATAAAGCGGTTTTCCAGTTTCAGTGTACCGATCTGCAAAGTTTGAGTCATCGGAGTCTTCGCTTACCTGGTTGCTGGTTACTCGTTGCTGGTTGCTGGTTGCTGGTCAGTGGCATGCCACCGACTGTCCACCGACCTTGGACTTCGGACCTGGACTTTGAACTTCGGACCTTCGCCTTCCATCATCCTTCTTTCCTTCCTTTTCTCCTCGCCTTTCGAGCCTCTTCTTTCCACCCCTTCGGTTTTTTTCCCTTCGATTTTCTTGCCTTGCGGTAAGGGTCAGGATCTCTCGAAGAATCAAGCAGGAAGGTTCCTGTTTCAGGAGCATCGACTTTCGTCTTTGTCTTTTTTTCCCGCGTTGTTCTTTCTTTCTTTTTTTCCAACACCTCTTTCGGTACGGGTGGGCCGGCGATGAATTCCGACCGAATATGGTCAGTCAGAATAAGATCTCCGAAGGAATAAAAAACAACGCCTTTCATGCTTGCTTGCTGGGCAAGGATTTCCAGGATAATCGGATCGGGATCCCGGCGCTTTCCGATTCTCAAGGCCATGTCTCTACCGGAAGAAAGGACCAGGGATCTGGATGGCGGGGCCTTCAGACCTTTCTCTATCACCACCGGGTGTGCTCTCTTCCGTACGGCGACAAACAGGAGGCCGGGCAGAGAGATGTCCGTATTGCCGGCGTCGTTTTCCCATCGCCGGTCCAGTGCCCTGATCCGCTCGGTCTCCACTTCAAATTTTTCCCGGTCTTTGCCTATCAGAACCTCATTCAAATGGGATTTTCGGACGTATCTCCACCCTTCCTCTTCATGGATAGTTTGAAGAAGTTCTTTATAGGCTACAAATCCCTTACTGTCCGGCACAAGACCGAATTCATGAGGCTTGTGGCCAAGAATATATATCAGGAAACGGGACAGGTTCTCTGTCTTTATTTCGTGGTTGCGTCTGCCCAGGACGAATACCTCTCAATTTTCATTCCTGTTTTTCCAAACCGATAGGACCGAATTCATAGACGGAACCGGCCACGTAATCCTCGAAATAACGGTCTTCAATGGGCGCACGAAACGTGTCACTATTGTACAATAAATTTCTCCTTTATAGACGACTCAACTATTGAATGATCTCCCCAAAGGCGGGCAACGACCGCAAATTCCCCAGGTCCGGATCTTTACCTGCCCAGTCCTTCGCCTGAGGATGCATGGAAACGGCCTTCCTGAGATATCGTAAACCCTGTTCCGTATTCCCGTTTATGGCAAAAAGACAGGCCAGATTATAGTAGGGATCTACATATCCCGGGTTCAAACGGATTGCCTTTTCAAAATACATCCTGGCGCCCGAATACTTTTCCCCATGAAGATAGATCACCCCCAGATTATTCAAGGCAGGCACGTAACCGGGATCCGCTTCCACCACCTTCTGATACCATTGTTCCGCTTCGGTCATGAGACCATTTTTCTGAAAATTCTTTGCTTTGAGAAACAGTTCTTGAACATTCGGTTCCGGGATTTCTTTCTTTGGTTTCAGTTCCCTCGCGCCTACCTTACTTATTTTCCCTGTGGTAACGAGCGCCGGCTGTTCTTTAAAAGACAGCCATGAAAAAGTTAGAACAGCGAGCAGAATAATCAAGCAGAAAGGAAGCGTCCAAAAAACAGCCCGTTTCCATGCGCTCCTGGATTTTTTCCCAGGCGCCGCCATCAGACTTTCGTATCTGGGCGATTGGACATCCTTTTCTACCTGTGCTTTTTTGAGCGCTTCGTGGATATAACTCATATCACTTATCCGACATCTGGTTCAGCAGCGCCATGGTTTGGGGCCCACAGACCCCGTCTGCCGTCAGCCCGAAATCCTCTTGAAATCTTTTCACTTCCTCCACGGTCTGTCCATCATAATTCCCCGTTGGTTTCATGAGGTACCCAAGCTGGATCAACCCTTCCTGAATCGCGCGGACCCTGGGGGAAGACATGCCCATTTTCAGTGGTATGCTGTTTCCATCAGGGTAAACCCAGGAAACCTGCCCACCCCAGTGTTCCAAAATAAATTCTCTGGAAACAGGTCGCAGTTTTCCTTCGGGATCTACGGCCAAGGCGCCATCGGGTTTCACTTCCTGTATCAACAGGTAACGATCACGAATAAGGGCATCCCCCTGCGGAGCGGTAATATTGACCCTGAACGGTTTTTTTAACATGGGAAAATATTCAGGCGCCATATGGACGGATGCCACCCTGATATTCCCATGATCCCCACTTTGCCCGTTCCTTTTAGGGTCTGAAAAGAAAAGCTCCAGAAGTCCCGCCAGGCTCGCTTTCCGATCCAGTATGAGCGCATCTGCAACCGGGTTTGGAGATTCCGGTTCAGAAGTGACGGCACTATCAGAAAGGAATCCGGAAATATGTCCCCGGAAGTTCCACGCAGCAAGCCCGACCACTGCAATGAACATCAGAATGAAAAGCACAATGAACAGGCTTTTCCTGAAGGTCTTTTTTCCTCTGACTGGCGCAATTTCTGATTCTCCATAAAGATCACCGATAGCCTTTGTAATAATCGATTTGGTAACGGCATGCTTTTCTCCGGAGTAGGCTATGAGGAGGGCCCTGTCGCAAACAGCGTTTATCCGCCTCGGATTTCCCTCGGAATAAACAAAAATCTTGTTGAATGCCCCTTCAGTGAACCGAACAGCTCCGGCCCCTCCGGCTATGGCGAGACGGTGTTCAACATATCCCCGAATGTCGTTTGAATCAAGGGGTCTCAAATTGTACCGAACCGTGATGCGGTCGTTGAGTTGCCGCAATGATGGAGATGCCAAGAGGGTTTTCAGCTCTGATTGGCCAACCAGGACAATCTGGATCAGTTTTTCCTTCTCTGTTTCCAGATTGGAGAGCATTCTTATCTGCTCCAGAAGATTGTGCGTAAGGTTCTGCGCTTCATCGATCAAGAGGAGTGCATTTCCCCCTTTCCTGAACGTTTCCAGAAGAAAGCTGTTGAGGGTATCAAGACATTCTTTTTTCGTCTCCTCTCCAGATCCTTTCCCGATGCCGAATTCCTGATTGATGGCCCTCAGAAGTTCCAGATCTGAGATGAAAGAACTGAATATGAGCGCACTTTTCGTGGTTTGAACCACACGATTCAGCAGAGCCCGACAGAGTGTCGTCTTGCCTGTACCGACCCCTCCGGTAATGGCAATAAAACCCTTCCGCTCATTGATTCCATAGAGAAGATGATCCAGCGCCTCCCTGTGGTAACGACTGAGATACAGGTACCTTGGGTCAGGCGTAAGATTGAACGGATTTTCTTTCAGTCCGAAAAAGCTAGTATACATAAGGACGTTCGCAGTTTACAGTTGATGGTTTGTAGTTGGCGGTTCATCATTCGACATTCGACATTCGACACCACCTATCTGAATTGGTAATTGATGATTTCCTGTTTGCCATCTCTTCTGATGCTCAAGGAGAGATCGGATCCTGTTTCAAGGCTTTTGTAAAAGGAAAAAGCATCTTCCGGTGAGTTTATGGGTTTCCCATTGAGCCCCGTGATAATATCCCCTTTTTTCAGACCCAGTTTTGTAAAAATAGACCCTTGTTTGATGTAGGCGAGAGACAGTCCATCCGGCTTTCCCTTGTTCATGTTTGGACGGATACGCACTTCCGTCAAGAGTTGGTTAATATTCCTAATGGAATCCTGCAGGTCTTTCTGTCCCACGGTTATGGTGTATTCATCACCAGATGCATTATCAGAGGCACGGGTGCCTCTTTTGCTCTTGAGATCGTGCTGTTTCATCTCCAGGATTTCATCTTTGTCGCCCACTCGCAGAATCACCTTTCCCCGGAGGATTCTCCGAATAGTGGCATCAAGAATTGTGTCGCCGGTTTTGTAAAGCCCCTGTTTTTTCTTTGCAGTCTCTTCAATCACAGCAAAAGAATTCCTTCGAGGACCAGTAACGGTTCCTATGAGAACAATTTTTAGCGATGTGGCGTCAAGTTTTTCAATATCATCAACTTTCGGTTCCTTTTCTATTTCCGTTTCTGTTTCATTTACTGTCGGTTTTCCTGAAGATCCGAATATATTCCTTTCCGCGATGATCCTGAAATCGTTCAAGGCAACCTTTTCCAGAGGCTTTTTGGCTGGCGCCTTCCGGGTTTTCACTTCACGGATCTTCACCTGCTGGAAACGTGTCAGGACAATCCCGTAAAAAATATCCACCGCTAAATAGCTCAGGATAAACAGGGAGACAAGGGTAAAAAAGATCATGGTTGCTCTGTTCGCGGTCAAAACGATCACTTCCTTACGTAAATGAAAATTTAGGGATACCTAAGGTTCCCCGGATAGAAAAAGATCTCTTCATAGACCCTGTTTTCTGCCGAAAAAGCTGAAGGATTGCCGGGTTACCGCCCTCACCACCCAGGAATCCTTCCAATGGGTCTATATTTCCTTTCAGGTTCAGTCGGCTTCTCAGCATATCTCTTGTAAGGTTTATGGTTCCTGATAAAGCACCCTGAAGGGTATCGCCTTTCAGATCAGCCCGTGTAATTCTAATCCTTCTGCTTCCAAGGTTCATATTTATGGTGAACTGACCGAAATCGATGGTGTCAACGCCCAAGAAAGGTGTTCCCAATTTCATATTCCCCTCGGACAGAATAAGTTTCGCTTCTCCTTCACCCCCGATGATTTGATCGAAGCGTCCCTTAAACAGAATATCTCCGTTAAGATCCCCCTTGAGATTGGCCTCCGGCAACCGAGAAAGGAGTGCGTACTGTTGAATCTGAAGATGGTCTGCCTTTAGGGAAATAATGCAGGGCACCGAATTGCCTTCCGCCAGGGAAACAAACCCTTTCAGGTTTCCTCCATAGGCTTTCGCCTTGAATTGATATTTTTTGTTGCCCAGAAAAAGAGGAAGCAATTCAGGGGTAATAGAGACGCTTTCCGCATCAAAAACAGCATTTTCGGGATCATTGCCGAGCGTGATTTTTGCATCGGTTAATACCATGCCTGGAGGAAAAGCCAGGCGTAGCTCATTTATGGAAAGATTTACTCCATCACCCATTTCACTTGCGGCCGATTCGAGATAATCCTTGAATACAACAGATGGAAAGCGATAATATAAGAGGGCGACAACAACAATCAAACAATACAGGAAATAAGCAAACCATTTTCTGTTTTTATAATAAAACTGTTTCATGAAGACCTCATTAAGTATTTAACTCCCTACCGTCAACACCTGCAAAATGGCATTCAGATATCCGGAGACCTCTTTACTCTCCGTAATGGAAAGCCTTTTGACCGTTACGGCGTTTTCACGAGATTGTACAAGATACAGATAATCCACCAGCTGCTGCAAGGTAATCCCTTCAAGTTTCATCTCGACTGTGGATTCCTTGAAAGCCCCGGTTCCCTTAGACTCGGACGGTTTCATATATTTGATATGGCTTTTGACTCCAGCCTTGCCCGCAGCCTTTTCAAGAAATGAAAATAGCGTGAAGCCTCTTTTCCTTTCCCTGAGGATATTCTGTATTCCACGTGCGCCTTTCTTATAAGTCTCATACTCATCCCTGAGTTTCACAATCTCTCGAAGACCTGCTTCTTTCACCTTGACACCTCTTTCCATAAGGTTCTTCTTATCAAGAACAGGAAAGACTAAGAACTGTAGCAGTAAAAAAATGGTAACAGCACAAAGAGAAAGCCATACAAGAATTTTATCACGTTTTCCGAGGATCATCAGGTCACGGTTTCCAGCCCTTTCTAGGTGCTGATTAAAATCAGGTAATAGTCAGGGTTTGAGGTGTAAAAATGGAGTTCAAAATCCATAGGTTTCAGGTGTCAGGTGTCAGAAAGGTATTAATAAACAGAACTGCTTCATTCCTGAAACCTGTACACTGACACCTGACACCCAAAACAATAATAATGGGTTATAAGTCACGCCTTGGCTCCAAATTATGACGGTTTAGAAGTCACATCGAAAGAGCTGCTCACGGTTTCCTCATCAGTTTCATCTCAAATTTAACCATTTTTCCCGTGCGGTCGAGATTAGCAGAACTGATGTTTACAGAGCTGAACAGGGAGGAAGTGCTCAACCCGTTTTTTATAATATCAACTGAATTAAATGTACCGGTTTTTCCTTTTAGGCTCACAGTCTCGGAGTCAATAACCATACGGGTTACAGTCAGATCCAGGCTTTTCGGAATGCTGCGAGAGATCTCCTTCAATAAATCAAGAGCCCCCTTATTGGATTCCATCCGGAGTTCGGCTACCCCTTTTCGCTTCAATCCCTGGATTTCGACTTTCATCTGTTGAACCGGATCAACAATCCTGGAAATGTCAGGAAAGGTCATTTTAAAGACCCGTACCATCTCGCTGCCCAGAGCATTATATCTGCTTTTCAGTGAATAATAATCAACAGCCATATCGGCGCCAAAAAACAGGAAGATGATAAGCAGGAAGATCGCCACTTTTCGCCATTCTTTTTTGTTGCCGAACAGGCTTTTCTTCACCTGAAACTCGTCCCGAAGCAGATTAAAACCAAATCCTTTTCCAGCGCCCCTCATTGCGAGAGAAAGGGCATTGCTCATCAACGCTGGACGCCAGTTTCCTGCCATCTCCTCCGAAATCCGGATCCTGTTGTCTCCACACAGATCAATCTCCACTGCAGGAATCTCCAGAAAACGAGTCAAAAAGTCTCCACAACCTGGGAGAAGAGATCCCGGTCCGGCGAAAAAGACTTTTTCCGGCGCAACAAAATCGCCGGCCGTATACTGGAAACCATGGATGGTATTGCGTATAGCTGTACACATAGACCTGAAATAAGCTTCCACTTCTTCTTCCCGAAAGGCCTGCGTAACCGGGCTGTTTTCTGAAGCCATAAAAAGATCCGGGAGGGAGGCGTTTTTAAACGACAAGGTACGAATCAGAACCATCTGTCTGTTTATGAACAGAGTCATGGAAACCGAAACAGCGCCCATATCCAGCACCAGGGCATGATCGGACGTTCCAGACTGATTGATAACAGAGGACGCAAGCGATGCCCCCCGCACTTCGAGCAGATGCGGAACCATCCCGCAGGTTTGGAGAACCGCAAGATATTCTCCAATAGTCTCTCTCGTGGTAGAAGCCGTTATTATCCGAACGCCACCTGGACCATCTGCAACCATAAAATCGGTCACAAGTTCTTCAACAGGTAAAGGGACCAGCGTTTCCATTTCAAAAGGAAGGGTCTGCCTGATTTTTTTGTGATCCTTGAAAGGTATTGGTAGATTTCTGAAAAAGACCTTTTTATCAGGAATTTGAGCTACGAACCTGTCGCTGTGAAGGTCGGCCGATTCGAAAAGCGTTTTCAAATCTCTTTCCAGAACCATTCCTTCCCGAGCAAAAATTTTGGAGCAGAAAGATATTTCATATCCTTTCAGCCCCCCTCGGATCTGGACTGCGACGATGGAATCGCCATCCATATGGAGTCCTGTTATCTTAGACGGCATTATTCAATTTTCCATGAAAGAATGCGAACATCGCTTCCTTTTCCCCTTTTTACCTTGCCGGTTATAACTCTGCTCATGGAGTCTTTTATTCCTTTAGATTCTATGTCAAAGTAAGAACTTGAAGTGCTTATGAGCGAAGGATCAATCACGATATGTCCCAAACCTGTTACCTCTTTATACCAGTTCGGATCCACAAGGTCGTTCTTTTCATTCAACCGGTATGACTGCATCTCTTCAACCATCTCGTCATCCAGCCCCTCTGAAAGTGCTTTTAGCACAATCGGTGGGGCCGTATTGATATTGATCCTGCCATCACCGCAGACAGACAGATACCCTGAGATACCCGGCCTTTCCTTTGTGCCATAGAAAAGCTCTTTTGTCATTCCCCTTATGAGGAGAAGCTCACTGAGAAATTCCAAGGGAGCATTTTTACAGGAATAGGACTTTTCCAGAGAGCGATAATACCCGTTTTCCGCGCCGAAACGGGTCACATCATCATCCGTATCGATCCAGTCTTTCATGGCGTCAACCAGATTGGTTACTTCATCAGGATCGATTCCAAACGCTTCCGAGCCGAGAAATCTTTCAAGGAGTTCCCTTTGGGCTTTAACCACTTTTCCATTTTTATCCACAAGCTGGTTTATCTGTATCTTTCCGGAAAGGTCTGAAATTACCACCATGAACCGGCCTTCCTCAAACATGGACCCGGAGGCTTCAGAAAATCCCTCCGACCGAGCCCATATCTCAGTCAAGGTATCAAATTCGTTTGCCGACCCATCTTCTGAAAGAAGTCCCATGGCACAGTTAAAACCCGACCTTCCAACGGCGTTGAGAAGAACGCCGTCCTTGAAATTCACCGAAGAGGTGAGATCGGTTCGCATGGAAATGTTAAACTGGAGGGTAAGCATGACAATCAGACTGATGACAAGAAGAGTGAGAATCAATGCGAAACCTCTGTTATCTTTAAGAAGTGCTTTCATCCCTGTTCCCGGTTGGAGGGAGGGCCACTGCCGATTGGAATTTCAGGGGCGCCTCAGGATTGCCGGCATTTGTGAATTCCAGATAAATGGTTACCATGGCCGGAATGATTTCTTTTGAAGGGACATCTGTTTCCCCCCAGCTCACATGCTCGACCCCAGCAGCATCGTAATAGGTACACTTGAAGCCACTTAATCCGTCACAGAGAAGAACCCCCGATCCATCGTCGAGAGTAGATTGATGCGTCGGTGTATCCGAGCGATAGAGAGCGAACATGTTTTCTCTCCCTGTTTCACGGACAATATACGCAATCTCCGCCGGTTCCGGAAGTGTTCGATCCTGTTCAAAATCAAGATGGGCCGTTGAAATAAAATGCAGGGAGGTAAAACTCATCCCATCGATTTCCTTTTCGGTCCCAGTAAATGACATACCGATCTCACTGTCATCGGATTCTTCATCAGGAACATAAACGGATCCCAGATCTTCCAGAATCCTTTCCATGGCTGTACGTGCCATGGCATAAACATCCGCCTGGGAACCCGTATCTTCTATGAGCCTGAAAGTCCCCGTATAGGAGACAAACATGGTCGAAAAAATGATGCCGAATATGGATACTGCAATCAGAATCTCCAAAAGCGTAAAACCTTTTGCACAGCCCTTTTCTTGAAGAATCTGAACCATAGCGCTACATTCCTGTTGAAAAAAAACGATAAACCCTGAGTCTGAACTGAAGCTGAGGATTATTTACGAGAGAGACTTTTACATCAATCTGTTTCACCTTTTCCGAAGCCACCGCCAGCTCTTCCACAACAAGACTCTGAACAGATACTTGCCACGAATATTCTGGAAAATTCTCTCCAAAGTCACCAGAGTCTGCTCCCATATCACTCAGAGAACGGATTTCCATTTCAGCCATCTTGGACTGGGCCAGGAAGGCCGCCGTCGTATTAAACTTCGACTCGTTGGCCAGGGACGATCCCTGGGACTGGGAGCCCAACACCGCCATCAGCGCAATAGCTATGATGGCCACGGAAATCATGACTTCCAGAAGGGTAAACCCAAAATCCCCAGTGCTGTTTTTATCCCGCATCTTTCCCTTGAACTTTGAACCTTGAACCTGAAAAGACCTTATGAATCTACAAATTCCACATATTCTTCAAGTACCTGGACTCTCCCTAAAAAAGGGTTCAGCACAATGGTGTATTTTCTCCCGTCTTCTGAACCCATATGGATGGCAGACTGCTTTACGTAACCCCTTTTATTGAAAATGATCTGCGCCTCTCCATTCCCTTTTTTTCCTTCGCCCTTCAACCACACGTCCATGAGGTGAACCTCTTTAGGGAAAGAAAAAGCAAGCTTTTTAGCCTTTATCCGTTCTTCTTCCGTCATGTCCGGTGAGTCAGCCCAGAACTTGCCGGATTCCATATCAAAATAGAGGACATAGGGACGGTGTTCCCTTACGGCCTCATTTCTCAGAAACTTGATCGTTCCCACCATTTTCCGAGCGGAGCTTTTCAGCGTATCAGTCAGCAAGGTTTCCCTGAGCCGGGGAACAGTCAGGGTGAGCATCACCCCGATCAGGACAATTACCACCATCAGTTCGATAAATGTATAACCGCGTTTATCTGCAAAAAAGGATTTTGTCTCCACTTTACCACATTCCTTGTTCAATATCGGCCGCACTGAAGCATGGAAACAAGAAAACCACCAACCAGCAACCAGCCAAAAACACTTTATCATTGAAGACGCCTCAAAACCATCATAATTTGACTGTTGCATAAATCCACGTTTCTAAATGTGATCAAACCCCTGATTCCACAAAAAAAAAGCGAGGCCGTTTCCGGCCCCGCTTCTGGTTGTTGCCTTGTTCTGAAAAAATAAAGGTTATTGGACGTTCACTGTCGCCTTGTCATACCACGTGGCATCGGGAAGCCCATCTGTATTACTGTCGATCGCAAAATAAAAGTCGTAAGCCCCTACAGGAAGAATGCCCGCAAATACAGTAACAGGGGTAGACAGATCCATAAGGCCTCCCTGCACGCATGGCGAAAGGCCAAGAACCCAGCCACTTGGGGGAACATAAGAAATTACAGACAATTCGTCACCGCTTCCATAGGTGGCAGCAACCCACCAATCAGCTATCTGGCCGGTTCGGCTCCCCGAATCAAGATTGACAGTAACCGACACCGTATCTCCCGAGGCGACTGCAACGGTTCCCGTCTGACCATTGATCCTAATACTCGGAACCGGGGCATTCAAGTCTTCTATGGCTCCATAAATCACTATTTTTTCATCATCCACATAGTCCCAGCCTGCTTCCAGGATATCGATGTCCGTAGTCCCTTCGGGCAGGGGCTCCACTCTGATAATTGTTGCGCTCCTTGAAGCAGCGCCGGCACTGTGATCCCAATCATAATTATAGGGCCAGGTAACGTCCTGATCATCGGCATTGCTGGCCTGATCGGGAGCACTTGGCACTTTCTGTGGTGGAACCAGTCGGAATGGGCCTTCCCCGTCAAGTTTATTGTCATCGGCCAAAATACCCGGGATCAAATCCTGCCCCTCTCGTTTGAAAGCAAGGAGCATTTTCAAACCGTTCGTATTGGTGATGAGATCCTGATGATTTCGCCCCGAGCATGATGGGGCGCTGTAATCACACCATCCGGACAAAGGGTTCAAAGCCTGGTCTGCCTGAATATCATAGTAATACTGAGCCTGGGGGTAAAGACCTCTAACGTGGTAAAGCTCTGGATCAGCATCCTCTTCGAGGGGATGATAGTTTGACCAACCATCCGGTGCAAATACTGTGATTCCTGTGGCGGAATCCAGGATTCCTGCATCCTCAAGGAGATCCTCGACCGGAACTCCAGTGTATTCGACATAAAAATCGCCCGATCGGGCGGTATTCATCAGCATGAACTGGGTGTGTTGGGTCATAGCTTCCAACTGGGCCTTGGAATAGACACGGCTGGGCGCCGGAACTTTTGAAGGATCATCACCGGCAATTCCGGGGTATTTATCGGCCTGAATTTCCGTAAGATTACTATATCCGTCTTTGTCGGAGTCAAGGCCCTCAATGGCGGCCAGCGCCGCCTGGCTCCTGCCATTCGTATAATAATCTTTTCCATAAGAATTCAGGGTATCCACAATATTTCCACTGCCATCGTACCCGTATGAATGGTGGCACCACTGGCAGCTTCCAAGACTTACCATCTTCCCATTTTTCTCGTATTCTCCTCCCGTATGGCACGTGGCGCAATGATCCAGTTTCGTCCCTGCTTTTTCCGGATACTGAGCCAGAAAATTCGGAGAATCAATTTCCCCTTCATGATGATAGGCCGAAAAAGCTACCGAGCCCATGAAGATCATCATTAATAATGACCCAAAAACAACACCGATTTTTTTCATTTTTCCCTCCTTAATTGTTTATAGTTGCCATTAAAACTGCAATTGAAACCTTCCGGTAAACACATCTTCCCTGTCACTGTAAATGGCCTCTCCCGTGAGGGAGTCCCGGTCGATAAGCAAAGGACGGTCAAAATCGGTCCTTGTGGCGTCAATGAGAAGCCTGACATAGGGATTGAGATACCAGTTCAGTGCAACAGTGTATGCAGTCGCCTTCTGGACGGAATCTCCCGCCTCAAACAGATACTCGTAGGCAGAGTCTCCCCCGTTGAAGACATCATAGCGAAAGGCCAGACCCAGAGCCCCCCATCCTCCCTGCCAGAGATTTCTTTTGGGCCTGATGCCCCGAATCCTTCCGTTTTTCATGGACGGCCTTTCTCCCGTCACCATCCAGAGCAAGGCCCCATAATACTCTTTAATATTTATATTGAACTGATCCGAACTGGTCTGGACATCCGAATACTGCAGATTCACATACTCTCCCCAGGCCAGCAACGGCCCATAACACCATGCGGCCTCTGCCCCATACCGTGTTTGTGATTTGGCTTCTCGAATGATGTTGAATTTGGCAGATGCATTCACATCAAAAAATGTGGTCAGCCCGGTGGTCTTATCTATGATATTGACGTTATTTCGATCCACGTTTGCGTAGCTATAAGATCCCCCGAACTGGAAACCTTCACCAAAGGAAATGCCCAGATTTTTAAAGGGAGACAAAACAACCCGCCCCACAAATTCAGGGGAATCCACATCCCCGCCAACCGTATCGTCAAACCCGTCCCCGTTAAATAGTCCTAATCCATAATTAATCCGGTCCCCCCATACGGAGCCATGAGCCATCAGTCCCACATCTCGCAGAGGAGTCAAAAGAAATCCCATAGATCTTTCCGCAAAGGGGATATTCTTGTCTGCCGAGTATTGTTCAAAGCCAAACGGCGTTTTAAACTGCCCTATCCGAACCTGGAAATAGGGAAGGATTCGGGTATCCACGTAGGCATCCAAAAGACGTCTGCTTCCGGCGCCCTGAAATTCATACTGGAACTTGTAGGAAAATCGATCAAAAAAGTCGCCTTTTATAAGCAACCGCGCTCGCCGAATATCGAACCGGTTTTTCTCGGGATCTTTTGCATTCTCGTAATCAAAATAGCGGTAATCCGTCTGAAGAAGGCCGCCGATTCGCAGGGAATACTTCTTGTTATCAGGCGAAGTCAGGTAGAAACCATCATCAAATCTTGCCTCAAGAGAAGAACCGATACTGTCTTTGTCTTTTTCAGCGGCAGTGCTTTCAGGGGGAGAAGACTTGAGGGTCGTTTCAGACTCCTTTTTTCCCGGCGACTTGTCAGTTACGGAAGGCGACTGTTTCACTAACGCCTGCTCTTTTTTCATCAGGGCATTTTCTTTTTCCGCTAGTTCTTTTTCTTTTTTCAGCAACGCCCTTTCTTTTTCCTGAACAGCTTTTTCTTTTCCTTCCAACCGCTTACGATCCTGTTGGATCGTAAGCCTGATTTTTTCAGCCTCTTTTTCGGTAATGGCTCCCTTTTTTTCGAATAACTCCAGTAATTGTTCAAGGGCTCCGGTTTCAGCAGCCGAAACAATGTTCCCTGCTGAAAACAAAAACAAGCCCAGAAATGTCAAGAAGCATACTGCCCGGAATCTGTTCCCCATCATAACTTCATAACCCCAACTCATAACCTCGCCGCTATATCTGAATCATACAAGTGGCCACCTACGAAAACATTACATAGGTCAATTTTGATAGAAGAAACTTCAAAAAAAAACCTCGTCGATGATCTGCATACAAAAAATGACGGGGCATTCGGTAAAGTCCAGCTGCATGAACCTTTATCACCAAGGTTTCTTTTTGTCAATTATTTTCTTCATTAAGAATCAAATCTTAATTCCGACCAAAAAAGACCATTACAACCCGTAAACAACAATGCCCCCCTGAAAGGCCACGGGGTACCTATCGTCATTCCGGCGAAGGCCGGAATCCAGGTAAGCGAGCCTGCGAGACTCCGGTAGCAAATTTTGCTGAATCCCGGATCAGTGTCCGGGATGACTCGACGCTGCAAGCGGCGGGGCATTTACCCTAAGATCTCGTTAAGTGGTCGAGTAGATTAGTAGTTAAGTGGTTATTATTATTTGAAGTTATCCCTTTCATCTCAAAATTGGACACCCGATAGATTTGAATAGGCAATGTGTTGATTTCACGCGCTTATTTTCCAACTCAACAGCTCAACCACTTAACTATTTGACGAGGTCTGCTAAGAAAGAATAAAAAAGAAAAGCGGGGCCATTTCTGACCCCGCTTTTTTTTTTCAATTTTTTTGTTGCACGTATGTTAGTGAACGTTCGCCGTCACCTCACGGAATTTTGTACCATCACTTTGACGCCAATGCGCCGGTCGGAATTCGAGCAAAAACGGGAGAGAAATCTCCGGTCACCCATTGGACAGTAGAACTGACGGGCTTGGTTGTTTCTTGCTGATTTTCCATAGCCAGAGCCGCCGGATTTTTTTCGTAGAATGCGGGTGGCTCATAGGACCATCCGTTTTGAAGCCGAACTTCTTCTTTCTTCAGGTTGTGGTATAGATACCTCCCAGCTAATGGGGCAAATAGCCTTGTCTTCCAACCAAACTCCCGGTAAAGTCTTTTAAGGAGCCTATCCATTTTTTCCTCAACAGGTTCCTTACCCCGGGACCATTTTTTCATTGCCCAGACCGCACCCGCGTAGGTGGTTCGAAGCGTTTTTCCCTTCAATGCAAAACGGCTTCGCACCCGTTTATCAGGATGATTTTTATATTTCCGGCAACCATTGAGTGTGGTCCGAATCAAACGGGCAAGACTGGGGCCGTTGACCTCAAAATCCCGACGAAAGGCATTGAGAAGATATTGTTCTTCCTGGCCGTCGCGGATTTGTTTGTGCCTGTAATTGAAGCGATATTGTCCATGGGTATCTGCAACCGGAAACTCTGATTCAGGAAGCAGCGTTCCGTCTGCTTTGTGCTGCGCGTGCAGTTGCGTACCGGGAATCGGCGTGTAAAGCATGAATTGGTGGAAATCCGTATCATGGCTGATCGCATAGTCTATAACTTGATCAATATTTTCGGGAGTATGGTTTTCCATCCCGATAATGGACGATCCCAGGACACAAATGCCGTGGGACTGTAGATGGCGGACGAAGGACCGGGTATCCACCTTCCGAAGCTTCTGATACTGACTGTCCTCACCTTCCAGCCCGGTCCAAACCCAGGAAACCCCCAACCCCACCAGTTGTTCGATGGTATAGCTTTTTAAGACACGGGCGGAACTGAAGATATATAAGGACCAGCTTTTCTGGTTTTTCTCCATCAGTTCCAGTAATCGAAGGGCCCTCTTGCGATGCAGGAGAAAATTCTCGTCCAGGACAAAAAAAGATTGGGTTTTAAGTTTATCTTCAATCCCTTGCATCACACTGAACAATTCGTCCCCTGTTTCGTAAAAATTGAGAAATTTACCTTTTCCTCCAAACATGGCGGAAGTGGAACAAAAATTACAGCCCACGGGACAGCCCACGGAGGGGATTAAGATAGCTGCAGTTTCTTTAGGCTTTTCGCTCAACGGGACGCCCATGATCCGCGTACCGTTCCCCGAAGAGACCACTGGATGCCTGATCGGCGCCGACACGTCCTGCCCTAGGAATTTTCGGAACCATTGGACACCATCTCCTTTAACAATATGGTCCGCATCAATTATTTCATGGACATTCTCCTTGCTTACCACATGTCCGCCCACAACAACCGTTGCATTTGGCTGGTATTTTCTGACAAGGTCACACATCCTTTTAACCTTCCCAATATTCGGGATGATGGAACTGATCCCTACAATGTCATAGGCACTATTTTGGAGCTCTTTGATAAAACGATCTTGAGAGGGAAAGTCCAGGAGGGTGCATGGGGCGTCAATATTCGCCTGAAGCAGCATCAATCCAAAGGACCGATGAAACATGCGAAGGGAAAAGGCGCCTTGTGCTCTAGTAACCTGATTCTGATAAAGCTCCATAGGATTGAGCTTGCGGCTTCCATAGGGATCGTCCTTCGCATAGGGCCCAAAAACGCTTGACAATAGTACTTTGGCACGAGTTCCAAGCCTGTGAACAGCCTGTGTCTGCATCATTTATTTCTCTCCACATTCATGGTTATTGGTTATTAGTCATCGAAATCTTCGCTTACCCGGAGTCTCGCAAGCTCACTTACCTGGCCTGCCCCGTGAAATACCCGAAGGGTCAGCATAGCGTATTTCACTGGGGTCATTAGTAACTGATAACCGGCAATTGTTTTCCAATCACTACGTACTGCCTACTGGAAATTGGTAACTTGAACTAATGTGGTTATACTAGTACAATAAAAAAGAAGCTTAAAGACCTTCAGAGATGTTTTACAAAAGTTTTACAAATCGGACGGATTCCCTAATGAAACAAGCCAAGTGGTTTCTTCACCCCATTCTGATATTTATCTTCTCTATTGCCGCGGTGGCTTTGTCCCTCTTCCTGTATATTTACTGGTATGTGGAGGTCAGTGCAGGACTGAAAAAAGTCATTCAAAAGGCCAACCTCGATCCTGGACAGGCTCTGGCTTCCCAGACCTGGGTGGTGATTTTGGTGCTGTCCATTCTTGTGGGAATCATTCTGGTGGGAATATTCATTATTTTTGTTTACAACCAGAAAACATTACAACTCTATCGGCTCCAACGAAATTTCATTAACAATTTCACCCACGAACTAAAGACCCCGGTCACCTCATTAAAATTGTACCTTGAGACATTTCGCAAATATGAATTTTCCAGAGAAGATCAACTTAAATATATCGCGTATATGGTTCAAGATGCAGACAGGCTATCCGAAAATATCAATAGGATACTGAATCTTGCCAAGGTTGAAAGTAAAACCTATGGCGGAAAATTCAGTAAAGAGAACCTGGTCAGAGTGGTTGAACGGTTTACCCAAAAAAACAAACATCTTTTCGGAAATTGTGAAATCAACATAAATCATCCTTCTGAAGGCTCTTTTTCATATCGCATCAATCTCTCTTTATTTGAGATTCTTTTGATGAATCTGTTCACCAATGCCGTCAAATATAACGAATCCGAAGTGCCAAAATTAGACATTGCCTTTGAACGCACAAGCAAGGTCTTGAGCATTCGTATTAAAGATAACGGCATCGGTATTCCAAAGCCTGAAATCAAGAGGGTTTTCAAAAAATTTTACCAGGTCGGCCGGTCGGACGACATGTCTGCCAAAGGCACCGGATTGGGACTTTACCTTGTTGAAAGCATTGCCAGAATTCATAAGGGGAAGGTGTCGGCCGAATCAGAAGGAAATGGAAAAGGATCTATTTTTACGGTAGCTCTACCTTCAAAACCACTTCAGACAGAAGTGAAATGAAGGGTGTAAGGAGAAAAAGAATATGGGTAAAAAAAGGATCCTGGTGGTGGAAGATGAGGCCCACCTGGCTGAGGGATTGAAACTGAACCTGTCTCTTAAGGGATATGATGTGAGAGTGGCAGCGGACGGCATTTCGGGTCTTAAAAATTGGAAGGAGTGGCAGCCGAACTTGATCGTGCTGGACATCATGCTGCCTGGAATTGACGGACTGTCGGTCCTGCGAAATATCCGCCAGGCAGACAAGCGGCTTCCGGTTCTAATCTTGTCTGCCAAAGGAGATTCCGATGACAAAATTAAGGGGTTTTCCTGCGGTGTGGACGATTATCTTGCAAAGCCCTTTAACCTGGAGGAGTTTTTACTTCGGGTAGAGCGACTTTTGACTCGGGGCGCATGGTCCCAGGAGGAGATGAATTTCAACGGAAATAAATTTTCATCTTTGCCGCGAATTTACAAATTCGGATCTAACAGAATTGATTTTGACACCCTGACTGCTCACGGCCCATCCGGCCAGATCAACCTGACCGATCAGGAAGCCAGACTTCTCAAGGTTTTCATTGCCTATCGCGGCAAGCCGCTTTCAAGAAGCAGACTTCTGGAAATCGGCTGGGGATATTCAAAGGAAACATCCACCCGCACCGTGGATAATTTCATTGTCCGGTTTCGAAAATATTTTGAGGAAAACCCCAAGAAACCGTTCTATTTCAAAAGCCTCCGATCTGTGGGATACATCTTTAAGCATGATCCTGACTCGGATGGCCGGGTGTAAAAATCCGGGTCCAGAGGGCATGACCTACTGAAAACCTATGTGCGAGGCTTAGGTGTCAGGTGTCAGTTCAGGAAGAAAAAGTACTGGACCACCCTGGGCTCGGTCTCAGTAACGATTTAGGAAGCTAAGGAACGTGGACGCAACAACTTTCGCAAGAAGGCGCATAGATTTAGGTCAGGTTCGGAGTCTTCGCTTACCTGTTCGATATGGACTCACAAAAGATGAAGGAATAGCTAGCTATTTCAATTTTTTTGTGAGTCCATATCGGGCGAAAATGGCCTGAAGTTATGATGCATAGTTGGGGAAGTTGTTGCGTTCACGTTCCTAAGCAAGCACCTTCAAGTTTTAACTGCTCGCGATGGGTTTCAGTACTCAGCAGATACCCTTTTCTGTCACCTGACACCTAATAACAAACAATGAGTCGTTCAGATGGCAGAGCCACTGAACTCTGACCTTGCCCTGAGGACAAGGGTTTTTTCGTTGGACTAAAACAGAAAAAGCCAACAATTTACGGCCGGCTTTCTCCTATGCAAATATTCTCGGATAATTATGTAATTAGGCAACGCCCGCCGTGTACACGGGCAAAAGAATTTCGAAAATTCCTGCAATATCATCGGCAATACCCTGCTTCCTTTCTATGGCATCGCCCTTTGCCATCTGCTTTTCGATACGAAGGTCCATTTTGTCGGGGTTGTCGAGTCCACCGAAAAAAGCGTACAGAGATTTAATTGGTGATTCGTCTTTTTCCGGTCGGCGAACCCAATGGCCTGCATCTGCTTCCAGCTTACCGGCAAATCCCTTTACCCCCATATCGAACAGATAAAGTCCGTGAGACGTACATTGCTCAAGTAGCCAGGCATCGTTTTCAGACTGTTCCAACCATTTCAACAACCCGTTCCAGTCGTTTGTTTCAGAGGCAGACAAATCGACAGTAGGGATATGAACACCGAAGCCGAGGCTATCCGGTTCGATCCGGGCATAGAATTTCGCCTGAAACAAAACATCATCCTGTTTTTGGCGCGTTACATCCATCCATCGTACTTCAGGTTTTCTCAATACTACCCATGAGTTGAAATCGAACTGTTTTGACTTCAACCGATGACCCACTGCACTCCCGATTTGACCACGACCACGCCAAGTGGTCTTGGAAACCATATTGTTGAAATCATTTTCTTCCAGCCCATCGAATTGCTTCGCCCTGGAAGGCGACTTGGCTTTCTTTGCCTTTTGCGCAATCCTTTCCGCTTCAAGCTCTTTTTCATGCCGCATACGTTCGAGAATACGCTGTTGCAGATTTATGGGAGTTGAGACTTCCTCCCCATCTTCCCAGCGAATATTCATGGAGTCTTTTTGCATAGAGATAACTTCGAAGACTCCTTTCATGTTTTCGTATTTTTCACCGACTTCAAATTCAATTTCTTCTATCATTCGGCTCTCCTTTTCATCACAGCTTTTTCAGGAAAATGGCACGCTGCTGCAATTATTGACACTGTGCTGTCTGTCATACCGGTAGTGTGAGCGAATAAGGACGGGGGTGGAGGACGTGGCTACAATCCCTATGAATCCGGGCGGATAAAAGCGTTTAAGGATTTTATTGAGCTTTTCTGCAATGTTTCCATGATGGAATCCATAGGCACCCTGGACAATCTCTTTACTCGAATTTATTTCTCTTTTTCCTTTAGCTTACTTCCACAGTGTGAACAAAACAATACATCACCAAACTTATGGGTTTTCACCCTCATCCTGCAAAGGATCTAACTTCTCTTCGGTTTTTAGATTTTTTTTATCCAGTTTGGCTTGTCTTTTTTGTTCTTTCTTTTTTTTCCTTGCCATTTCTTTCTGACGCTTTTGGAACTCAAAATTTGGTCTTGCCAATTTGGCCTCCTCCTTGCCTACTATTCTTACTGCATAATTATATCTATAATAACCTTTCTTTTAGTAAGAAGCAAGTTAATTATGGATTTTTCAGCAATTCTACATAGGGACTTCTTCCTACTGAGGCCATGGACCCCGCTTCAACGGGATTTCAAAATAGCCCCAATGACGTTCATTAAGCACATTACTCGAGCTCCTATGCAGATTGCATACCTCTCCTGCCATGCCCCTTCGATTCTTGTGAGGACATCCAGGAAAACGCTCCCTTTCTAGCCCGTCCATTTGCCCCACGGGCCGGCTTTTTCTTTTGCGTTTTATACCCCTGGGTACTATGGGAGGATCTTTTTTGTGATGTTAAAGGCGCAACATTATAATTGAAGTCTGCCAGAGTTCGTCTTTCTATGGGAGTACCAATAATTCGATCAATGGCGCGAACCATTTCCTTGTCGTCTCCGGTGATAAGAGTAAAAGCTTCGCCACTGCGAGTAGCCCGGCCGGTCCGTCCGATTCGGTGAATATACGCATCGGGGGTGGAAGGAATATCGTAGTTGATGACATGGGAAATCTTAGTGACGTCAATGCCCCTGGCGGCGATATCAGTGGCCACCAGGATTTGAAATGTCCCGTCACGAAAGCCTTCCATTGCGGCCTGGCGGCGCCCCTGGGAAAGGTTTCCCTGCAGAGAAGTGGCGCTAAATCCGGCCGTGGACAGCTTTTTCCCCAAACTTTTAGCGCGATGTTTGGTCCGGGTAAATACAAGCACCGATTCGGCGGTAATATTCCCTAACAGCTTTAACAGTAGCGCCGTCTTCAAATGCTGAGTCACCGGATAGAGCGCATGGCGAACAGTGTCCGCAGGTGCAGTGACACCCACCTGAACAGTGGCCGGATTTCGCAGAATGTCCTTTGACAGGCGACGTATTTCGGCGGGCATTGTCGCTGAGAAAAGCAGGGTCTGACGTTTTTTGGGAAGATGGGTCAAAATACGCCGGATATCTGGGAAAAAACCCATATCGAACATCTGGTCAGCCTCATCAATCACCAGCACTTCCAACTGGGAAAGATTGACGGTATGGCGGCCGATATGATCAAGAAGCCGCCCGGGGCAGGCCACAACAATATCAACACGCTTCAATTTTTGAATCTGCGGATTAATATTAACACCACCATAAACGGTAGCGCTCTTCAGGCGGGTCTTGCGACCCAGGGTTTCAATAGCCTGATGAATCTGTTCAGCCAATTCTCTGGTGGGAGCCACAATCAGCGCACGGATACAACCAGGTTTTTTCCCCATCAGCCGATTGAGTATCGGCAGGACAAAGGCAGCCGTTTTGCCGGTGCCGGTTTGGGCCAATCCCATCACATCGTGATTCTTAAGGACCTGCGGAATTGCCTGATCCTGAATCGGGGTGGGGGTAACATACCCCGCCGCTACGACACCTGCCGCAACATTGGGATGGAAATTAAAAGACTCGAAATTCAATAAACACCTTCCTTCTGTGTTCCAATAAAAAAAGCCCCGGAACCATTCCGGGGCTTACGTGTTTTTAATTACAACCAGGAACATCAATAATATTTGGTACAAACTACGGCTTGTTAACACCAAAGTCAAGGGAGTTTATGAGATCTCAGGAATGGTCATTATGAGTTTTAGGCCTATTAGGCGTCATGGGAAAAAACAATAATGAGAATTGCCGGTGAAATCCGTCTTCGATTCTCAACTGTCTTCCCTTTTTTAAAGATCAGGAACTTACAACTTGACTCCACCACAAAACAAAATACAATCAGGCACCACCAATCGAATAGAATATCCGGGAGGAAAAAATGTTCACTACATCTGAGATTATTGAACTTGCCATCCGCATCGAAAAAAACGGGGAAAAAACCTATAGAAAAGCACAGGAAAAAGTCTCCAATCTTTCCTTGGCTTCCATGCTGCAATGGCTGGCTGATGAAGAAGTGGAACATGCAAAATGGTTTGCTGATCTGAAAGAAAACAGCAAAGGCATAAAAAGTGCTCCCGAGTTGGACGCCATGGGCAGGACAATCCTCAAAAGCGTATTGGGAGATCAAGCATTTTCGATCACGGACGCTGATTTTTCCAGGTTGGAAGACCGGAAGGAGTTGCTTGAAACGTCCATAGAATTCGAAGAGGACACCATTCTTTTTTATGAATTGATTGGTTCATTCATGGGCGATGAAGATTCCCTTCAAGGTCTGCAGAAAATCATCGAAGAAGAAAACCTCCACGTACGGAAGCTGAAAGAGTCCCTTGAAGAAGCTAATGAACGCTGATTTTCTCCAATTTTTTTCTTTTAATAATTATCTGCGCCTATCTGCGGAAATCTGCGTCCCCAAAAACCAATTGATACTTCAACTTTTGAAATCCTGAACAACAAAAATATGGAGGCCCCCATGGACAACAACAATGACACACACCTAAAAACCGTCGGCTATATCCTGTGGTTGTTCGGATTTATCGGCGCCCACAGATTTTACTATGGCAAAACCATCTCCGGCATCATCTATTTCTTTACACTGGGTCTCCTCGGGATCGGCTGGATCATAGACCTGTTCCTCATCCCTTCCATGGATCGACAGGCAGACTTTAGATTTCGGTCGGGGCGCATCGATTATACGGTGGCGTGGGTCCTGCTCACTTTCCTTGGCTTATTTGGTCTTCACCGCATGTATATGGGTAAATGGCTCTCCGGCTTCCTTTATCTATTGACAGCCGGAATTTTCGGACTGGGAGTTTTATACGATTTCCTGACTCTCAACGAGCAGGTCAATCTCATAAACAGCCAGGAGCAGTAAAACGAGGACCGAAAAGAAACAAACTGCAGCATGACGAAGTGTGGAAGCGAAGCTTCCCGGGAAATGCGTTCCCAAGCGGAGCTTGGGAACCAGAAAAAGCGCGTAGCCCGCAACCCGTAACCCGAGTAGTTTCACACGAACGCCACCTTCCATACTGCCTACTGCCTACTGCCTACTAATGATAGTCATGGGTTCCCAAAACCACCTTGATACCGGTATTCTTTTCGAGAAGCTGCGCGTACTCTTCCGCGCTGCCATAGGGGCACGCCGGCTTGGCGTTGGCAAAGCATGAACTCAAATGAATTGTATCGGGCTTTATCTTCGACAGTTTCATAGCCATACCCAGATTGGGCACAATCGTTCTTCCCGGACACTCGCATTTGACAAAAGCCATAACCTGTGACGGTTCCTCAAATGTGCCTTCACCAAGGGCTGCCGCTTTCAAACAACGCCATTCCCCGGGGCAACCGCATCCACTTTCCATATAAGATCCGCAACCAATAACTGCTACTTTTTTCATGATCATCCTCCATTTCTTTTTGATTCTTATTTGGCGCCCTATATATCACAAAATATCGACAATAGAAAAACCTTTTCAAAAAACAAATTCCATGAAGTATCTATTTTAAATAACTTATTATTCAATCATTTTCCCGGTGGATATCATCTGCTGCAAAAGAAGCTTCGCCATAATCTCCTGTTCGTATTCCATGCCCCATAATCGTTTTATATCGATTCGAAAAGCAAAACGCATGACCATAATGCTTGACAACCGCAGTACGCTCTCCCTACCATATTAGAAGTCAGAAGTCAGAAGTCAGAAGTCAGAAATGGATGGAGGATCACAGGTATGGAAAGAAGAACATTCATAAAAGCATCAGCAGCAGGACTGGCCTCAGCCGTTCTCCCATTGGGAAAGACAAAAGCCGCATCAAAACCTTCTTCTTTGAAAAAACCAGCCTTTTCTGGACCAGAAACAAAGGTCTTTTTGGCCGGTCTGGATCGTAAATCCACCGAGAAAGCCTTCAAGAATGCGCTTCGGGAAGCCGCCGAAGCCGCAACGGATTTTTCGTGGTTGTCCAAAGGGGACACCGTATTTATCAAACCGGCTCTCAACTCCGGGAACCAATACCCGGCAACAACCAGTCCTCTCGCCATCGGAGCCATGGTGACGCTGCTTAAGGAAAAAGGGGCAGGCAAGGTTATAGTGGGAGACATGTCCGGAATTGAGCACGTGAAATTGACTCAGGAAGGGGCAGAGGGTTCCTCCAGGGAATTGATGGAGGCCTGCGGTATGGCAGAGGCTGCCTTGAGAGCGGGAGCAGAACTTCATTTTCCTGAAGAGGCCGGCTGGAACTCCTTTTATCAAGACATGCCGGCATCCGGTTCAAACTGGAAAGGTAGCCTGATGATGCCTGGAATATTGAGGGAAGTAGATCATATTGTGCTTATGCCAAGATGCGCTCGCCACGTCTTGGCCGGAAGCACCCTCGGACTCAAGGCTGCGGTAGGCTACTGGCGAACCGATACCCGACTGGAGTACCATCGAGATGCCGCAACCTTCCAGGAAAAGACGGCCGAAGGCAACACCGTGGGGACGCTGCTCCAGAAACAGCGTCTCGTGCTCACAGCGGCGGACAAAATACTCACCTCATTCGGCCCCGATAAGGGGTACGTAATGCAACCAGAAACAGGACTCGTAATCGCCTCGGAGTCGGTGGTTGCCCACGATATGGTTTCCCTGGCGTGGCTTCTCTTGAACAGGGAATCCGCCCCGGAGTCAGAGAAGGATACATTCAGCGATCCTTACGAAAGCCAAATTATTGTCACTGTAGCGAATCATTGGGTAGTGGGCAAGCTTGGAGGATGGCTGGCAGCCTTGACGCCGGAAGCCCTAACCAGGAACGATATCAACACCATATGGGACGACCGTACTCTCAACCGGGCCTATCAGGTATTGGGAGGGAAACCGGAAGTAAATATCAAAACCGCAAACAATGTTGTCCCCGGGGAAGTGGAAAAAAGCCTGGTGGAGATGACAACACCGCAGGAGTTAGAAACCAGTGCTTAGATAAAGAAATAGCGGGCAGTGTGTAGTAGGCGGTATCCCAGGTAAGCGAGCTTGCGAGACTCCGGGTAAGCGAGCTTGCGAGACTCCGATGACCAATGACCAGTGACGAACGACCAATGACCCCAGTGAAATACGCTACGCTGACCCTTCGGGTATTTCACGGGGCAGGCCAGAAGGAGGCCCCATGGAAGGAAAGAAAATAAGTGAAAGCGCTGTAAGCATTGCCCATGTCATGCTGCCCCAGGACGCAAACCCTTCCGGGAATGTACATGGAGGTGTTGTCATGAAATATATTGACACCGCAGCAGGGGTGGTTGCCCGACGTCACGCCCGATGTAATTCTGTAACGGCATCTATCGACAGACTCGATTTTCACCACCCTGTCTACATCGGGGATTTACTTACTCTCAGGGCCAGTATCAACATGGTTGGAAAAACCTCCATGGATATTGGTGTGCGGGCTGAAGCGGAAGACCTCACTACCGGTCGTATTCGCCACACCTCCTCGGCCTATCTCACTTTTGTAGCCCTTGATTCAAACGGCAAACCTACTAGTATACCTCCATTGGTTTTAGAAACAGAAGAAGAAAAAAGACGTAACCGAGAAGCTCACGACAGAAGAAATGTAAGGTTTGTGGAAAAGAGGAAGGAGAAAGAAGGTCAAAATGAATCAGCGGACCGCGAAAAATAAATATGCGCCAAATTCCATTTGACAAAACCAGGGAATAGTGATTTCCTGCCATCCGCCATGGTAACATAGAACCCATCGCAAAAGCATAAAACTGACAATTTGGAGATCGCAGAATGAACGAACGAGCAACAACCATGGTAATCGCCTCCTTTGCCGGCGATTCCCTGGCCCTTGGCGCCCACTGGATCTACGATACCCAGGCCATCCATCGTGCTTTCGGCAGGGTGGATTCCCTGATGAAACCACAGCCCAACTCCTATCATCCAACAAAACAAGAAGGCGAATTCACCCATTATGGTGACCAGACTTTTGTGCTCCTCGAATCTCTTGCTACCAGGAAAAAATTTGATCTCTCCGATTTTTCTTCCAGGTGGAAAAAGCTCTTTGAAAACTATACAGGCTACGTAGACGAGGCCACACGGGGAACCCTCGCCGCAAATGCCTCAGGAAAAAAGACCGAAGATGGTGGAAGTCCTTCAGGCGATCTGGCAGGGGCATCGCGCCTGGCTCCTCTTGTCTATACCTACTGCAATGACCTCCCCGGACTTGAGAAATCGGCCATAGCCCAGACCAGGATGACCCACAACAATTCCCTCACCATAGATAGCGCTGCCTTCTTTGCAGCGGTTGCCTTCTCCGTATTAGGCGGAGCTTGGCCGGTAGACGCCATGGAAAAAACTGCCCGTGAAAATTTCAAGGATTCTCCCATTTTGAACTGGGTCAAGGCAGGCATTGCATCTGCGGACAAGGAAAGCGTACCGGTCATAGCCGAGTTCGGCCAGACATGCAATACCATGGATGCCTTTCCAGGGGTGGTGCATCTCATCGCAAAGTACCAGAATGACCTGCATGAAGCCCTGATCCAGTCTGTTATGGCAGGAGGGGACAGTGCGGCCCGCGCAATGATGGTGGGAATGATTCTGGGCGCCTACTCAGGTTCCGGAGGCCTTCCCGAAGAATGGTTATCAGAGATGAGAAAGGAAAAAGAAATCGTTGAACTACTGGAGGAAATCAAACCTTAAAGAATCGAGCACATGTTTACCCAAAGGAGGAAGAATGCCCTGCACAAATAGCGATGAAGTACTTGTCATCGGGCATCACGATCCGGATACCGATGCGGTCTGCTCGGCTATTGCATACGCCTCCCTCTACACTTGGCAAACCGGAAACCAGGCTGTACCCTGCCACCTCGACCATCTGAATCGTGAAACCGCGTGGTTGCTGGAACACGTGGGCATACCGGCTCCCCGTGCCATCAAGGATGTGTACCTCCGCGTTTCGGACGTGATGCGGACGGATGCTCCCGCACTGTACCCCGACCACACGCTACGGGAAGCCGGTCTGATGATGCAGCACCGTGATCTGGGCGCCTTGCCGGTGGTGGACAGAGTCGGAAAACTTGTGGGACTCCTGGAACGGGACAAACTGGCTGATCGCTATCTCGCCGAACTACACTGCCGAAATGGGTGGATCTGCCCCTTGAATTGCTGAATCGAACTCTGGAGGGTGATCTGGTCGCAGGCTATGAAGAAGCAGTGATTCGAGGCCGCGTCTGGATCGCTACCTTCACCGAAAAAGATGCCAGTAACTGTATTTCACCGGGAGATCTTGTCATCGTGGGCAACCAGCCGGAAGTACAGATTGCCGCCGTCCTGGCAGGCGCCGGGTGTCTTGTAGTCACAGATAGCGCCTCCATTTCCGACGCTTTGCTGGCGGAAGGCCGCAAACGTGGAGCCATGATTCTCCTCACCAGGCGAACGACCTTTGCCGCAGCCCTTCTCATCCAACAGAGCCTGCCGATTCAAACCGCCATGGATGCCCACTCTCCAACAATTCGGGGCAACGACCCGGTAACTGACGGTCTGGAACGGATGCGACGGCACAATCTGGCAGCCCTCCCGGTAGTCACGGAAAAAGGTTTCCTGGAGGGATTTCTTCTTCGACGTCACCTCACCGGGCAGACCAGACAACGGATCATTCTCACCGATCACAACCATCCCGACCAGGCTGCGGCCGGCGTTCCCCAGAGTGAAATCCTTGAAATCATCGATCACCACAATCTGGGTGGTTTGAACACCCTTGAGCCATTGCGTATGCTGGTAGAACCCGTGGGAAGCAGTTGCACATTGATTGCCGAACTCTACCGGCGGCACGATGCCCCATTGACACCGACCCTGGCAGGGGCCATGCTTGGCGCGATCCTTTCTGATACGGTAGAATTTCGCTCTCCCACTACCACCGCCCGCGATCGCAAAATCGCCGAATGGCTGGCGGAAATTGCCGGAGAAAATATCAAGGATCTCGCCCGATCCCTTTTCCGCGCCAGGATGCCGACGCCACCACCACCGCCTTCCTGGTGGGTGCACCATGACTGGAAGATCTACCGCTTCGGCGACAAGGAGATCGGGATCGGACAGACCGAATTGACAGACATTGAAAAATCGATGCCTCCAGTGGAAGAACTGCGCCATGAGTTGCGGAAAACAGCTAAAAACTCAGGCCTGTTCATGGCCGTGCTGATGCTTACGGATATCCTGGAAGAAAGAAGCCTGGTCCTGGTCCATGACGACAACGGGCTGGATCTGGCCGCGAACGCCTTCGACAAACCGGTGAACGGGGTAGGAATGATCGAACTGCCGGGTGTTATGTCAAGGAAAAAGCAGGTCGTTCCCTCCCTTGCGGCGGCTTTCACTTCCGGTTGACGGAAGATCGTATGTAATACGTAGCCTGAAATCTGACGCCTGAAACGTGAACATGTTTATTCGGGAATTGATGAAAACATTTGGCCTTGATCATCGTTTCGACCATCTTGCATCATCCGAGGTCTCCTGTAGGTGCGACTTTAGTCGCACATCGAACACCGACCCTGTGCGACTGAAGTCGCACCTACAACCTTGGTCGAAACAATGATCACGGCCAAATATCACCCTAATCCACTTTGAACCCCTCCTGTTTATGTAAAAATAGAATTGGCAAAAGTGGTACGTATAAATCGCAAATACACGAAAAAGTGGTACGTATAAATCTAGAAATATCGAAAAACTTCTTGATCCTGTTGCCGGCAGAGGTTAAATCCGAAAACCGCACGCAGGCGAAAAGTTTGCGACACTATCATGAAGTACTCGCCGAAAAGGGCCGTCAAGATATCAGGAAAACCGCTGAGCAGGATCAGGAACCAGGTTATTCAAAACTATCCCCTGTATTTGGCTGCAAAGATATGACAGAAGCGCTGGAAGTAGAAGATGTCCAGAGCCGGGGTGCGGAAGACAGTGGGCAGTATGCGGTACCCAGGTAAGCGAGCTTGCGAGACTCCGGGTAAGCGAGCTTGCGAGACTCCGGGTAAGCGAGCTTGCGAGACTCCGGGTAAGCGAAGACTCCGATGACGGCCGAAGGCAAAAAATGGCTTACATTCTTTTGTGATAAAATCCTTACGGATTAATTCCAAAACCGTAATCTCAGGGAGTTTGGGCGTAAGCCTTTTATCGTCTTTTCTTCGAAAGTGCAGACTGACAAATGAAGGATCCCCTTATTTTTCTGCAAAATCAACAAATATTCCTACGGATGCCACTTCCGCCCCATTCCCGTCGTAAATAATGGAGGAGGAAAGATCTCCCTTGATCGTTCGGCCATCCTGCCGCACATAGGCTATCGGATAGGAACGAAGCACACCTTTTTCGCCACGATCCGTGCTTCTCATGAGCTTCATGACCTCTTTCGCCATACCCTCCGGATAGATTTTCACGATATTCATTTTACCAATCACGTTTTCAGCCCCATATCCAAGGGTATCTTCGGCAACCTTATTCCAGATAATAATATTTCCCTGCATATCGGCAGCAATAACCGCATTGGGCGAACTTTGTATAACCTTATTTAGAAAATCGGTGGTGCCTTTCAGTTCCGCCTCATTCTTGAGGATCCGGCGGCGGAGCAGATTTTCTTCCGTCACATCCTTGCTGATTCCCACAGTACCAAGCAGGTAACCCTCGCTGTCCCGCAGTTCAGAAAGCGACAGGCTTACCTCCACTTCGTGACCATCCTTGGCAGTCAGGGTTGCGGGGTAGTTACTCACAGAGCCTTTGAGGCTCACTTTTTCCATGAGCTTTCGCCTCTCATCCGGATGCTTCCAGAGGCTTTCAATGTTCGCCCCGATAACCTCATCCTGGCTGTATCCAAGCATACTTTCCGCTGCGGGATTAAACGTGACCGTCCTGCCTTCAAGATCCGTGGTAACGATCATATCCGACGAATTCGCCAGGATGTTTTCCATATATTCTTTGTGCTGACGGATTTCATCCAGTAAGACGACACTTTCGGTCATATCTCGAGACACAACGGCAAAGGAAATCATTTCCCCTGAATCATTCAAAATAGGGAATCGCAATGTGTGGTAATAGCGAATATTATCGTTGACATGCATCCGTTCATAAAAAAACATCGTCTTTCCAAGAGCAAGTACCTCGCTGTCATGCTCTGTCATCACTTTGGCGAGCGCTTCCGGAAAGAGTTCAGAATCGTGTTTACCTAAAATTTCGCTACGAGGAATTTCCATGAGGTCGGATGCCGCGGGATTCAAATAGAGATAGCGACCTTCAAGATCTTTTATACAAATCACGTCTCGGGCCGATTCCAGAAAAAGATTCAGTTTGTGCTCAGAATCCCGGAGTTCATTTTCCAGACGAATTCTATTGGTAACATCCTTTATTCCTTCTATGACCTGAACAATTTCACCTTTCTCATCAAAAACAGGTGTCGCGACGATCTCCTCGCAAACCAGTTTCCCGTCATTATCCTCATGCTCGTGAACAGCAGTGCATTTTTCTCCCGAGGCAAGGACCGTTTCAAATGGGCAGACGTCTCCTCTTATGCTGCATTTATACGCACTCCGATGGACAATTTCATAGCACAATTTCCCCAGCACGGCGTTTTCAGAAAAACCGCTCTCCTGTAAGAAGACCTTGTTCACCATCTGGATGGTGCGATCCTTGTCCAGGACCAGGATCTTGTCTTTGAGGGAATCGATGAATCTCTGGGGCCATTTCTTGTCGGTAAGATCTTCCACAGGCGTACCATCCCTTCAGGGCCTTGCACTTTTAACCCTTATGATCCGTAAATATTACCATATTCCTGTAGTTTAATAGATTAGAGATAGAAATGCAAATTTCCTGTATACAAAATCCCCAAATGAGGAAATCAGAACAAAACCTGTTTCGTCATGGCGGAGTTAAGGCCTGCCCGCGATTGCCGTTCGCACTCTATTTTGAGATTGGTCGATGTTACTATCCCCCTATATTTGGGAACAATTCTTCTGATAGTTAGGCGAGGCAGGCGGGCGTCAGCCTTTTATAAAACCTTTACAGGTAAACTCCTCAGCATAACGGAAATAGCGTCATAATCCCGATTTCTTGGATCGACTTCGTTGGAAGCCATGGCGGAGTTAAGGCGTCAGCCTTTTATAAAACCTTTACAGGTGAATTCCTCTGGGTTTCAGAAAAAAGATCCAAGTCCGAATTCCCGAATTCATAATTCCTCTTGACTTGGGACTTTCGGGGATTAGATTAAATACAATGCAACAACATGCAACACAATGAATGGCTTTGCTCACCTCGGAGAAAATACTATGAAAGATCGGCCGGAAACCGTCACACGCGAAAACTGCGGGCGCGTTTTGAAGGAACTGAGACAGAAGTTTGGAAGCATGTCCGTGGCGGAACTTTCAAAAACTTTAGGGGTGGCACGCAGTACAATCATGAGAATCGAAACTGGACAGACAACCCCTTCAGACGACCTTTTAAACAGGTTAAAAGCCATCCAGGTGATCGGAGTATCCAAATTCAGAACTATTTCACAAATGGACAAGGACCGGTTCTCCAAAATCGTTGAGGAGCTCGGGGGAAATCCGGAACTTTTTTCAAAGACCGGTTTCGGACCTATGGTTCAAGAATTGACGCCGCAAGGAATTCTCGCCGGGTTAGGGACTATCGCGAGCGCGTCTTTGAATCTGTCTACAACGGTGGTCAGTTCCATTCCTGTCCTGTCAAGCCTTGCGGGGTACGGACTGGTCAAAGGGTTGAAAGCGATCATAGACGCCAACAATTTACATTGCGTTGAAAATAAAGGTGTTTGGGAAATAACAAAACCAATTGAAAAGGGCCAGGGCCCTGAAAGGAAGGGAAAAGACATGACTGGAAAAAGAACAAACAGCGAAAAAAATGGGGAAGGGAATGTTGATTTTGGTCTTGGAGGCCTTTTCAAAGGCCTCGGCAACCTCATCGAAACGGCTTCAAAGCTCGCGGAAAAGGGCGAAGGACTATCCAAATCGGGGGAAATTGATTTCAGTGGACTCAACAAGATCAAAGGGCTCAAAGACCTGAAAGGGGTCTACGGGGTGAGGGTCAGCACCATGGCCGACGGAAGTCCATCGGTTCAGCCTTTCGGGAACATCAAAAAGACGCCCAAAGGCCCGGTGGTGGAAGAGGTGCGTGAACCGATCGTGGACATCTTCGATGAAGCGGAAGGAATCAACGTGGTTGCCGAAATGCCGGGGATCGATGAAAAAGAGATCGAGGTAGACATCCAGGGAGATATTCTCAACATCAGCGCAAAAGGAAAAAACAGATCCTACCAGAAAGAGGTTCTCCTTTCCCGCGAAGGCAAGGCAGATCAGATGACCTGGGCCTACAAGAACGGAATATTGGAAATTAAAATAGCAGCGGTTGGTCAATAGTCATTGGTCAATGGATATGAAACAACTCCTATATGTACCGGTCATTCACGAAGAGGCGGACCTGGGAAGCATCGCCGGATCCGCGAGAGAAAAAAGCCTGGAGCTTTTCGGGAAATCTCGATGGGAAAGGCATAAGGAAATCGTAACCGGATTCTGGGACAGGTTGACCGACTATTTCCGGGAGATCAACCCGACCGGCCTCCAGATCTATCAGGATGGTCTGGCGGCCGGGGGGGAACTGGGGCGGAAAATCATTGAGGAAGGGGCCAAGAAGGGGAGTAGAAACTATCAAATTGTCCTGGATTTGATCAACAGGGGCGGAACAATCAAGAAGACCGAAGACATTGAACTTCTTAAAAAGGAACTGGAACGAATACTCCAGCTTATTCAGGCTGAATCCCCGGACAGAAAAGATGCCACCCCTCCGCAGGATCCCCACGAAAGCAATACCCTTATGGAAGAAAGGGACCGGTTCGTGGCGAAAACCATAAGCGATACCCTGGGGACCGGGGACAAAGGGGTCCTGTTTATGGGAGCTTTTCACGAGGTAATCCAGTACCTTCCGGATGATATACAGATTCTCGAAGTGAAAAACGTCGAGAAAGTGAAGAATTATTTCAAGTCCCTGATCGCTGACCATGACAAAGGAATGCTGGAGGAATTAGCCGCCTATATGACCTCGCCTGCCTGAATAAAATCGACGGAAAACGATTATCCCCATTGACTCCTGTCCACTATCTTTCTATAATCCTTCTAATATCGTACTGAACCTGATGTTTTTTTTGAATAATTAGACAGTACCCCTCCGCAACCACGCTTTGCAAGAGAAGGTGAAGCCTGTCGCCGGGAATCCCCCCGCGAGAGGCGGAAGCCAGGATACCCTGTTTTCTGATGATATGCGGGAGCTTTCCGCCATCACATGGCGAAATTGACTCCGGTCCTTAAATACAGACCTCAATACTTTGACAGGATTAACGGGATAAGAGAAAAAACTCATGCAAATGATTGGGATCTTTAAGCCAACGGCTAAAAGCTAATTGCTAATTGCAGCTTTTAGGTTATAGACTTTCTCATGTGGACCCAGATCAAAGAAACGCACCGTTTCCGCTGGCATATGGGAGCAGTCATGACATAAGAGGATTTTATCGTCACCTTTTTTTCGGCATAGTTTGCAATAGCTGTAAATTATGAGAAAATTCTTTGATACCGGGATGCTGTACAAGCCGCGCAGATCGTACTTTAAAGGTTCAGCCATTAGCGGTTTCTGGATGATGATGTCAATTTTGTGAACAATTTTCTTTTTGATGGCGGCAAATTTTCTTAAGGATTTTACGAATGGTTCCGAATAGGTCTCATTCATCGCCAAGCGCCTTTTCGCGACTGTGCCACTTCGTTTTTCCGGAGCGGCAGTTATCGAGGGTTTCCGAAAGGGACTGGTAAAATTCGGGGGAGGACAAAATAGTCTCCATCCCCTGATTTTCCTGAGACCGTTTAAGACTCAAGGCCCATTGGTTGATTAATTCCGACATGGACAATCTTTGAGAGAGGGAAAACCCTTTGAGAAATCGGGCAAGATCATTGTCCAATGTTATGTTTACCCTGACTTTCCCCATGATATTCTCCTTTGCTAAACGGGACTATGCGCATATTATACACATAATGACTTTATGTCAAGAGCCGAAACAGCTAATAACTAATTAGGTAAGCGAGCTTGCGAGACTCCGGGTAAGCGAAGACTCCGATGACCAGTGACTAATGACTAATGACTAATGACCAGGTAAGCGAAGACTCCGATACCCAGTACCCAATGACCAATACCCAATGACCAATGACCAATACCCAATGACCAGTGACCAGGAAAGCGAAGACTCCGATGACCCCCATAAAGATAGCCATTGTTCATATCAACGCATCCTTGCCCCGAGAGATTGACGAAGGCACCTTCATTGCCTGCATCGCAGGCATATGCACGGATGAGAAATGGAAGGGGCATGTACTGAGTTTTTTCCTGGAAACCCCGGCATGGTTGATTCATGACATCGTCCTTTCGGGCGCCTTTACTTTCAAAGAACTCATGATTGCCCAAAGCCGATGGAAGGCCGAGGAATACGCCGATGAAACCACCACCCGCTGGATACGCGAAATGGGGTATCTCTCAATGGGAAGAGCTCCTGAACTTGGCATTGCCCGTTTTATCTGACCTTGAAACGCCTTGGACTCTGGGCGGCGGCACTGCCCTGTTTTTAAGCCTGAATCACAGGGTCAGTTATGATATCGATATCTTTTTGGAAGATCCAAGAGGGCTGAAAACTATTGCTGGAAATCCACGTACAAAACGGATTTCAAAGGATTGGCAATTCCCGGGAAACTATTTGAAGTTGATAAGGCAAGAGGGGGAAATTGATTTCATCCTCGCCGCCTACATCACTGAAAATCCTTTTTTTTGTTACGATTTTAAAGGAACACAAGTCAATGTGGAAACACCCGTGGAAGTCATTGCGAAAAAGATCCGATATCGCGGAAGCAATTTTACCATACGGGACACTTTTGATTTCGCCCTTGCAGTGGAGCATGACCCGAATCTCATGGAAAAACTACGCCGGGCCATTACGCAAAGGGATTTTCAGAAAACCTTGAACCGCGTTATACTGTTGCAGCATAATTTCCCACTGGATCAGTCTATTTCTCAATTCATCAACATCGTTGAAGCCAGAGGAGAACTCAGCGAAATATATAACATTGTTATAAAGAATCTGAAAAGCAGCTTAAGCTTTCGGTGATCGACCAGGAAAGCGAGCTTGCGAGACTCCGATGACCAATGACTAATGACCACTTACAAGACACCGAAAATGGATTTCGGACTGTTCCTTATACGTGTGATTCAATCTGAAGTTTCACCGAAATTGTGCTCTGATTGTTCACCCGACCATCCGCAACAGTGCGTCTATAAAAGATTTTCGGGGGAGTTTATGTTCCTTGTTGCAAACAGCATTAAAATCATCGCTCA
>Ga0208901_1000124_pt1 | contig 52995 bp, 38 predicted proteins | sample AntAceMetag02UKF_FD_184764 | JGI IMG/M metagenome (GOLD analysis project Ga0208901, IMG submission 184764) | Saline lake microbial communities from Ace Lake, Antarctica - Antarctic Ace Lake Metagenome 02UKF (SPAdes) (version 2) | ecosystem: Environmental > Aquatic > Non-marine Saline and...
GACAAAATAACAGCGTCGCTACGCTCCGATACTCGTGTCCGGAATCACTGGACTGAGTGTCCGCTTTCCCGTGGACTGACTGTCCGGTTTCGACTGGACTGGGTGTCCGGATTCAGTGGAATACGCAGTTTGGGTGGTAGTCAGGTTGCATTATGTACTCTATAGTTTTTAAATTAAAGTTTATTTAGATTAGGTATGTTCATGGTCAAAAGACATTTAAGAGGAAAAGTTATCTTCTCCACTTTTTATATATTTATCCTTTTATTCTCCCACGATCTACTTCATGCTTCTGAGAATAGACAGCATATGGAAAAGGAGCATGGGATGGCCTGTTGCGGTCCTGAAGATTATACAGAAATTATCCTTGGTACACTGCCTGTTTTATTTGAAAAAAAATCTGACGTATTTGATCTTACTCAATATTATAATGATTTAGAGCCCCCTGAACAAGGTGGTTTCCTCGGGCGTTATGCAATATTGGGTGAAGACGCTTTATATTTTACCGCTCCTGCTCTTGTGGTGTTAGGAGGGATTTATATGATGCCCGAGAGTGTTTCCAACTGGGATAGAGACGAGATAACCTGGGAACATGGCACTAAGAACTGGCCTGAAAATGTTACTTCATGGCAATGGGATGAAGATGATAACTGGATCAACTATTTAGGACATCCCTATTTCGGATCTACATATTATGTATATGCACGACATTATGGCTATTCGAGGATAGAATCCTTCTGGTTTTCTTTTTCAGTTTCTGCATTCTATGAAATTGGTCTGGAGGCTTGGGCTGAACCGGTTTCCATTCAGGACCTCATTTTCACACCCCTTTTAGGCTGGGGACTCGCAGAACTACTGCTTCCCTTAGAATACAAGATCCAGCAAAACGAGAAAAAAGTACTCAACAGCAAGACACTTGGTGCAGTAGCTCTTTTTTTAATAGATCCTTTTGGTCATATTGTTATTCCTTTCAAAAAATGGGCTAAAAGCTTTTTCTCCGATGATGCCAAGGTGATGATCTCCCCCCTGGTCGGATATAACAATTTGGTAGACTCAGGACAAACAAACTCCACAGAACAGCGATACGGCCTTGTTTTGACGGTTACGTGGTGAAGGGTCCTGTCTAGTTAGAATCAGCCCACCCCGCAATCACTGGTGCCGCCCTGAATTTTATCTAGTGCATGCGCTAGTGATGGCAACAATACTGCAATATTCTCCCGGGCAGCTTTTTCACTGCCAGGGAGATTAATGATTAAAGAGTTACCGCGAATCCCAGCCTGTCCCCTTGAGAGTACAGCATTTGGGGTTTTCTTCAGACTTTCAGCACGCATCGCTTCAGCCATACCGGGAATTTCCTTTTCAATCACATCACGCATCGCTTCGGGGGTCACATCCGTTGGTGCAACTCCTGTGCCACCAGTGGTTACAATAAGGTCCACCTTCTTTTCATCCACCCAGGATATCAGCGTCTTAACTATACCATCAGCTCTGTCAGGTATTATGGCATACTCTTTCTGCTGATACCCCAACTCATTCAAAATCTTGAGTAAATAGGGACCGCTGGTGTCCTCTCGTTCACCTCGCGAGCCTTTATCACTCAGCGTGAGAACACCAAATGTAAATCTTCCTGTATCAATTTTCATATGCATTATTCAATATAAACATTTCGTAACCATTCAGCGAAAGCAACTAATTCCCCTTACCTCTGAACAGTTACAGTTTTTCTATTCTGCCTGGGTGGCAGCGACAATCTTATCAGCTATCATTGCCGGTACTTCTTCATAGTGAGAAAAGCCGATTGTGAATTTTCCAAGACCACCTGTCATGGCAGTAAGATCTGCAGCATACAGCAACACCTCGGATTGAGGGACTTTTGCATTAATCACTTCACGTCCGTCTTTTGCATCCATGCCCATCACCTTGCCACGACGGGAATTCAAGTCACCCATCACGTCTCCGACATGATCCTTACCAACCAGAATGGTCATATCCATATATGGTTCGAGCAGTACAAGTCCTGCTTCCTGAGCACCCTTCTTAAAAGCAAGAGAGCCTGCAATCTTAAAGGCCATTTCAGAGGAATCGACATTATGATGCGAGCCATCAATCAGGCTGATTTTAATATCAACAACTGGATATCCAGCCATAACTCCTTTTTCCATGGCCTCAACAATTCCTTTTTCGACAGCAGGACGGTATTGCTGAGGAATCACACCACCAACAATTTTATCTTCAAACTCAAAGCCATTGCCGCTATTAGGACTAATTTCTACAGTACAATCACCAAACTGACCACGTCCGCCACTCTGTTTTTTATGTTTTCCCTGAACCGTTGCCTTACCGCGAATTGTTTCCTTATAAGGTACTTTTGGAAGCGAAAGCTCCATTTCAACACCAAATTTTCGATGGATCCTGGCACCAACAACATCGAGATGAACCTTTCCAATACCTGATATAAGCACTTCACCTGTCTGTGGTTCTCTGGAAAGCCTTAATGTCAAATCTTCATCGAGCATCCTGGTAATAGAGGCAAAAAGCTTCTCCTCATCTCCCTTCTCTGCACGAATTGCATAGGAAATCACAGGTTCCATCATATCCAGATCATCGTAAACTATTGGGGCAGACGAATCGCAGAGTGTGTCTCCTGTTGTTGTTTCCTTGAGCTTAGCAACTGCCACGATCATTCCAGGAACGGCAGTGTCAATGGATCTCTGTTCTTTTCCTTCGGGAAGGAAAAGATGTCCAAAACGCTCATTGGTCTCTTTGCTACTATTGTAAAAAGTATCACCGGATAATGTCCCTGAATTCACCCTAAAAATCGTGAGACGGCCAGCATAAGGATCGGCCATGGTCTTAAACACTTGAGCCGAGAATTTCTCTTCAGCCGTTGCTTTTCGCTCAACCGGTTCACCACTCGCATCCACACCCATAAAATCTGTTCGATCCGCAGGAGAAGGTAAAATATCATTAATTGCATCGAGTAATGGAGCAGTACCAAAATTACTGGTTGCAGCCCCAACACAGACAGGAACAATGGCTCCACTTGCCACCCCACCTCTTAAACCTGACTGCAGATCTTCGAGTGAGAGTTCACCATCTTCCAGGAACTTCTCAATAAGATCATCATCGGTTTCAGCAACCTGTTCCATAAGACTTTCCCGGTAATAGGCGATATCATCGACCATCTCTTCAGGAACTTCAGTCTCAGTAACGGTACCGGCACCATCTCCATCAAAGAGAAACGCCTTTTCATTCACTACATCTACCAGCCCACGAAAAGAATCTTCTTCTCCGATGGGCAGATGTATAACTACGGGAGTAACTGGTAATGATTCGCTTATTTGATCCAGGGTTCTTGCGAAATCGGCACGTTCCCGATCTAATTTATTTATAATAATCAATGATGGCAGATTACGATTTTTGATAAAATCTGCAAATTTAATGGTCTGCCCTTTCACACCGAGTACAGCACCAATAATAAAGACAGCCCCATCAACAACCTGAGTTGCCATAAAGGTTTCATTAATAAAGTTATCGTCACCCGGAGTGTCCATTAAAAAAACATCATGTTTTTTCCAGGTGTAGTTATGAAAAGAAGTATTAATTGAGACATTTCGCTGCACCTCTTCCTCATCGAAATCAAGTGCTGAGCTGCCATCGTCAACTTTCCCGAGACGCTTTATTTTGCCAGCCGTAAAAAGCAATGCCTCGGCCAGAGAGGTCTTTCCACAATTTCCATGTCCAATGATCGCTATGTTTCTTATCTTACTGATATCCTGCATGCAAACCTCCTTGAAAAAAACCGTTGTGCTATAGTCTCGTAGATGGAATACAAGAATCCTGCGCAAACAGCGCAAAAACCCTTGAGCAACTCCGAATAATTACCAATATTTCTCTATTCATATATTCAATATATCCGATGAAAGTCAAGCATGTTCGGTAATTCCCTTCCCATTAAGCCTAAATAAAAAAAAGGACTCAGAGAATCGGAGTTTCTCTGGTAATGGGGTCCGAAAAACTGTAGAGTTACGAGATTTATATTTATTTATCCGTAACTATTCAGCGAAGGCAACAAAGCAGATGAAGAGTTTTTCCTGAGCCATCTCAAATTTGACCTTTTTACAAGCTTGTCACCCTGACCTCTAAACACGCCCAGAAGGAAGTACTCTTGGAGTGTAACTGTTTAGCAGGTAAGCGTAGACTCCGGGTAAGCGTAGACTCCGGGTAAGCGTAGACTCCGGGTAAGCGTAGACTCCAGGTAAGCGTAGACTCCAGGTAAGCGTAGACTCCAGGTAAGCGTAGACTCCGTGCTTCAAATTCGTTTATTTGAGGCTCCGAAGCATACTAATTCTATTCGAGGAAGCTAAAATGGACGCAGTTGGAATGCTGCTGAATAGTTACATTTTTCCTTTCTATTCATTCAGCCCCCCTGATCCTAAGTGAAAAAAGAAGCAAAGCAGAGTGGAAAGATTGCAAAATCCGCCGGAACTGTCTCCATTGCTGTTATGTGCAGTCGTGTTCTGGGGCTCGTCAGAGAACAGATTTTTGCCGGAATGTTTGGTGCCGGTCTTGCCTACGACGCCTTTGTAGTTGCCTTCAGAATACCCAATCTTTTACGTGACCTTTTTGCCGAAGGTGCATTGTCAGCCGCTTTTATAACAGTCTTTACAGATTATGATACAAACCGCAGTAAAGAGGAGACATGGAGATTAGCTTCTAACGTTCTGGTCTTTTTTGCTATTCTTCTCTCAATTATTACTCTGCTTGGAATGTACTTTGCCGAACCTCTTGTCAATCTTCTGGCATCTGATTTTTCCACCGTAGAAGGTAAGCTACAACTCACCACCCTACTTACCAGGATAATGCTGCCATTTCTTGTGGTTATTTCTCTTGCTGCCGTGGTAATGGGAATCCTGAATGCTAAGGGAAAGTTTTTTGTTCCAGCCATGGCGTCCGCATTTTTTAATCTTGGTTCCATCATAGGCGGTGTAAGTCTTGCCTTTATCCTTCCCCAGTTTGGGTACCCTGCTATTGTAGGTATGGCCGCAGGAACGCTTATTGGCGGTATATTGCAGCTCTCTATTCAGTTTCCTGCACTCATGAAATGTGGCTTTAAATTTACCCCGCGATTATCACTTAAAGACCCCGGCCTAAAACGCATCATCACGCTTATGATCCCTGCTATCATAGGTCTTTCGCCAACTCAGATCAATATTTTCATCAATACCAATTTTGCATCCTCCTGTGTTGAAGGATCTGTCTCCTGGCTAAACTACGCCTTTCGCCTGGTCCAACTTCCTATTGGAATATTTGGTGTGGCTCTCTCCATTGCTGCCATGCCCGTACTGGCAAGACATGCTGCAAAGAAAGATATTAAAGGTATGAAGGAGACCATGGTGTCATCACTTACCATGGTCTTTAGCCTGACCATCCCTGCCACCATTGGGCTGATGCTGCTTGCCCAGCCAATTATTCATATCATTTTTGAACGTGGAGCCTTTACTTCCTACGATACAGTAGCCACAGCAAACACATTAGTCCTTTATGCAATTGGTCTTTTTGCCTATTCATCCAATAAAATTCTTGTGCCTGTTTTTTATGCGCTGGAAGACACAAAATATCCTCTAATCGCCTCATTTATTGCCGTTGCAGCAAACATTCTCATTATAAATCTTACCATCGACACCTATCAACATCTGGCGATTGCCTTTTCCACATCCTGTTCCATGATCCTCAACTTTCTCTTTTTAAGCAGTGTCCTCTACCTGAAGACAGGTGGCTACTCTGTTCGCTATCTCCTAAAAGCATTAATGAAAATTGCGGTGGCGGGACTTGCAATGGCAGCCTTTCTGTTTTGGAGTAGAAATTTTTTCATAAATCAGCTTGAGGGTTCAATTCTCCAATCAAGCGGGATACTGTTTTTGATTATCACTGTTGCTGTCATGCTCTATGGGGTACTTCTTCACCAGATGAAACTCCCTGAACTCACTTCCGTTACCCGAAAAATACACGAAAAGTTCAGACGATAATCACTTTCTGGTCCTCATTGCATTGCAAAAAAGCACTTGCTTTATTCGTCATACAACCTACAGTACAACCCTAAGCAAAATTTGAATTATATATCATGAAAAACATGTGCCAACTGTGCATCCTTCCTGATTAGGATAGCGCAGTTTTTTTATTTCTACACTTCTATAATCAGGATGGAAATATTATGAAAAATTTCAAAGATTTAGGAATTAACGACAATATTATTCAGGGTCTTTCAGCACTCGGATTTGAAACTCCCACCGAGGTACAGGAAAAAGTAATTCCCCTGATGCTAAAAGATCAGGTGGATCTTGTAAGCCTTGCTCAGACCGGTACAGGAAAAACAGCTGCCTTTGGTATTCCGTTAATCCAGTGGGCCAACCCCTCAAAACGCCATACTCAAGGGCTGGTACTTTGTCCAACCCGTGAACTTTGTATTCAGGTGGCAAGAGACCTTGAAGCATACGCAAAATTCATCCCCAAAATGGATATCCTTGCGGTATATGGTGGAGCCCGTATTGATCAACAGATCAACCGACTGCGAAGAGGTGTCCAGATTGTGGTTGCCACTCCCGGACGCCTCAAGGATCTTCTTAACCGTAAGGCAGTCGATTTATCCAGCATTAATTATGTCGTTTTTGATGAAGCGGATGAGATGCTGCAAATGGGTTTTCAGGAAGAACTCACAGCAATTCTGGCACACACCCCAAAAGAGAAAAACACTCTTCTTTTTTCTGCCACCATGCCAAAAGAAGTCTCTCGAATTGCCCAAAAGTACATGACAAACCCTATTGAACTCACAATAGGAACCAAAAATGCCGGAGCCACCAACGTTCGTCATGAATCCTATCTGGTACAGCCCCATAACAGATATCTGGCGCTGAAACGTATCGTTGACAATGCCCCCGACATCTATTCAATTATTTTCTGTCGAACCAGAAGAGAAACCAATGATATCGCGCACAAATTGATCCAGGATGGGTATAGCGCGGATGCCCTTCATGGAGATCTTTCACAGGCACAGCGTGATCAGGTTATGGGAAAATTTCGTTGTAAAAACATACAGATTCTCGTAGCCACCGATGTTGCGGCTAGAGGGCTCGACGTCAACGACCTTACCCATGTTATTAACTATAATCTTCCCGATGAAACTTCCGCCTATACTCATAGAAGCGGTCGTACAGGAAGAGCTGGGCGTAACGGGATTTCCATTGCCATCATTGCGGCAAGAGAACAGTACAGATTGCGACAAATTGAGAATAAAATACAGAAAAATTTTGTTCAGTGTCAAATACCCACTGGTGAAAATATCTGCAGAAAACAGTTATTAAGTCAAATAGAAGCTGTTACCAATGTGACCGTTGATCATGCTCAGATTACCCCTTTGTATGAAGAGATTGCTGACAAACTTGCACACTTTGACCGTGAAGCCCTTATCAAGCAATTTGTCTCACTTGAATTTAATCGTTTCCTTGAATATTACAAAAATGCAGCCGATTTAAACATCTCCTCTTCTCAACAAAAATCAGGCAATAAAAATGAGAGAGACAGTAGAAGTAATCGACAGGATTTGCATCCGAAATCCACATTTACAACATTTAGCTTAAATGTTGGCAGACGGCAGGGAATTATGCCCCAGGGGATAATCGGAAAGATTAACGAAATTCAAGATGTTGGAAGAATCAAGATTGGGAAGATTGAGATTTTACGTAATTCAGCAACCCTTGAGGCTGATAGCAGATACACTTCTCAAATCCTCGGTGCCTTTCAGCGCTCTGAGATTAACGGAAAAACAGTTACCATTGAAGTCACCAAATCAACCGGTCCAAAACCGGGATATCGAGGAAAACGCAAAGGAAGTTTTCATCGTAAGGGACGGAAGCCTCAGTCAGCGTAACCCCAAAAGTATTCCTGTGGTTATACAAGCAATAGACTAACTAGACAGATATAATCAAACGGCCCACACCTATTTTATAAGGGCCGTTTGACTAATAATCAGGATTCTTTTTCGTTTAAAGCATCACGCAACTCAGCGACCTCAAGTTTCAAAGCATCAACCTCGCTTTTCTTGGCGAGGTCCATCTTTTCTAAAAGCGCTTCAACCTTCTCACTAATCTGTTTTTGAAGTTCAATACGTGATTCATCGGAACGAAGAACAAGATCATCCACCAACTCTCTACCTTCCTGCTCACTCATTTTTCCTTTTTCGACGAAGTCCCTGGCAACCTCTTCAATTTTTTCCTTGGTTAACGATGCCACGCCAACTCCGGTTAACAATGCTTTTTTCACTAATTCAATCATCACATTCTCCTGTAACAGTTTCAAAGAAACACTTTGCCTTCTCAGATGCCTCATCTAACGTTGCACTATTCTGAACAGCGGTGGCTAAATGATGCCCGAACTTATAATTTGAGCTGTAATAATGGGTAAACTGCTTTAAACGTCCCAAACGACGCTCGGGGAAAAATCTCTCTTTCAACAATTCCACATACCGAAAGTAGATTTCTTCCTGACTACGCTCAAAAGTACTCTTAAAATTGTATATTTCTTTTGCAATTTTTGCAAATAGCCAGGGCTTACAGACGGCTCCCCTTCCAAGCATCAAGCCATCGGCGCCGGATAGCTCCAGGCATCTTCTGGCATCAGTTACAGAAAAAATCCCGCCATTTGCAATTACTGGAATTCCCACATTGCGCTTCACCTTGGCAATCCAATCCCAGCGCGGGCTTCTGCAGAATTTTTCTCCCTGCAGGCGACCATGCACTGTCAGCAAATCGATTCCTTCCTGCTCAAGCATCTTACAAAAATCTACCAGCTTTTTTTCATCCAACTGAACGCCCAGTCGAATCTTTGCACTGATGGGGAGATGGGTAGCAGCTCTTAACGTTCTCACAGTTTTACAAACAATATCGGGTGGAGTAAATGATCCTGCCCCTAACCTGCGAAGAGCTGGGGCTGGACACCCAAGGTTTAAATCTATGCCCTGAGCATTCAGGAGGTGCAGTCTTTCAACAGCGGGAACGATATCCTGGTCAGGACCTGCAAATATTTGATAGAAGAATGGGGACTCAGCAGCCGTTCGGCAAAGAAAAGGTGACACTGTCTCATTTTCTATTGGCAACCGTTTCACAGATAACATCTCACTGAAAAACAGTCCTATGCCACCAAGTTCCAAAATAAGTATTCGAAGGGCAGAATGAGAAAGACCAACCATGGGAGCAAGGGCCAGAGGGGGATTACACTCTAAAGGTGATATGGCATGACTTCCCTGTTGGGCAGAGGATTTTATACAGAGGAAAATCGGTTCGGCTTGAAAATCCGAGGCAGCGTGCGTTTTAATGAGCATTCTCTTACAATTACACTTTAATTCATACTTACAATTTGTTTAACAACATCATCTGCCAGTAACTCTTTAAACTCAACATGAACGGAACAGTCACCGGTTGCTATCCCCTGATAGCGAACAGCAACTATCACTCCGACACTCTCAATGCCATCATCTCCTTTAAGCTCTAATCGAGTCTTAATCCCCCTGCCAAGAAGAAGCCTTGCATTTTCCTTTCGTGAAATACGAATAAAAAAGGATAACCCTCCACTGGATATATCGGCAATTTCACCGTTAAAGCTCCGCATGCTCGGGTTACCAAATTCGTCGAGTAATATATGCTTAACCAGAAGTGATACTGGAAAACGTGGATATTGGCGACGATCTGTTCCTGACATCTCAAGAAGCTTTGATACAGATTCAGCCTTTGAACAAAATCCAACGAGACAGGATTCAATATTGGGGAATTGATCAAGCAAATCGAGAAATTTTTCTCTCTCGAGAACATGAATATTAGTAGTCCCTAGGGCAGTAAGTGCCACCGTCCAGATTGAAACATCAAAGAATGGTCCCGTTCCAATAATTTCACCTGGACCAATTTTTTTCAGGAATACCTCTTCATTCCCTCTCCAACAGGTCAGCCTAGCCTGTCCGGAATTGACAAAGTAGAGCAGTGGACTATTAGCACCCTGTTCCACTATGACGGAGCCAGAGGAGAAATCCAGGGATTGTAAAGAATAGTAGAGTGCTTTAAATTCCTCTGTTGTCAGTGAGTCATAGAGATCCTGCCATATACTGATATGGTTGGAAGTAATGGCCGACGAACGTTCTTCTTCTATTCGCTCCCCTGCTTTAATAACTTCACCAAGCGCATCTGGATCCACTTCCAGAATACGATCCCTGAGCATTTCGGCTTCGTCAAATTTCTTTTCCTTTGCTGCCTCTATACATTTCTCGTAAAGAAACTGACTTGCATCCACAGGTTTTCCCTTAGCAAGCAGAACTGTCACTTCTTCATTTATCTTCTGAACTTCACGTTTTGCATGGTTCCTGGTAACGGGGTCATTGGTAAAGGAAACTGACTCTTCAGGAACTTCGGGAACATCAGAAACTTCATTGTCACTTTTGGTTGACACCTTTTCCTGCTTAAAACGCGGTTGAAGAATCTGCAGTGAATGAGTGACCGTACGGGCCACGTGATCTTTTTGTAAGTCCGGATTCTCTCCTCGTTCTTCAAGAATCATTTTTAAAAGATTTACGGCACGAATGGAATTACTGAGCCGAACCTGAACAGCAAGACTCTGGAGCAGATCATCACGAACTTCATCGGAGAAGGCATCACGCTTAGCGAGGAGGTCAAGAAAGACATCGGTGACATCTCCCCCACCAAGCTGACCAAGATATGCAATCAAACCAACCTTAAGCGTATCATCAACAACTGGGAGAGCTGCCAGAAGGTACCGACCAGGATTATCCACGGATACTTCATTGATACAATCAATTACCTGCTGTTGTATTCGAATATCTTCATGGGAGAGGCATGGCATAATAAGAGGGATAAGTTCAGGGTCATCTAGCGCTGTAATCATCAGTATGATATTACGAATTCCATACCAGGGAAGTTTTTTCTGCAGATACTCTTCTAAGACGTTTATTGCGGTCGCGCCCGTTGCAGGAATAAGACCAATTAAACGGAGTCTATCCTCCTTTTCCTGACATGACAATAGGGTATCAAGGAGATGAATCGCGGCTTTGCGTCCAAGGTTAACCAAAATACGTTCTGCATTTTGTCTTCTCTCACCTCGTCCTCTGAGACAGACCAGTGTCAATTCTTCAAGGATATAATCGGTGGCCATTGCATCCTGCGCTCGACCAACAACACTCCTAATTGCATTACTCTTTTCATTTACTCCGGATTGAATCTGCGAGAAGCTATCGAGAATAACCCCGCACTCTTTCCAGAGCCCCTCTTCAAACATTCGGATACCGTTTTCATGTAACTGTTTACATACAATACCGCAAACGGACAAAAAAACCGTTTCAGCCCGCAACCATCGAAGAAGTATGGCACTAACCAATGCCATAAGATCCGGGTGTTCTTCCCTGGTCAGTCCGCCCATACATAAACTGAGTGCCATAACAGCACGTTCACGCAACTTGGGGTTTTCACTGGCCGCGCACTCACCCAGTTTTTCAAACAGCACCTTAACCCGATCGCGATTCCCGGACTCACAATAAACAGAAATCAGCTCGGGAAGATTCTCCATAAGCTCATCGTTTAGAAGAACTTCACTCTCACCTTTTACCAGATCCAGTACGAGCTTCAGTAATCTACGCTCAGAACGCTGCCTCTCTTCTTTCTCAAGAAGTTTTCTAGCTTTAGCCTGAGCCTCATTTTGTCTGTCTATGTCTATTTTCATTCAACTCAACAAATAGCTGATAAGTCAGCACATTCCACAATATATTCTTTTTTTTCGGTCAGTTAGCGAATCGCATTGTATATCATAAAAATATTGAAGACAATAATTAATTACAGGAAGGAGGATCAAGGCGAAGCAAACGCTCCTGCTTTCTTCTCAACCTATCCATATCCTTAAAGCTAGTGTCAGAGGTAATTCTGTCAAATTCAGCCTGTGCCCCAGGATACCCATACTCAGCGGCCAATCCAAACCAGACAAGAGCGTCAAAAGAAGAACGTCGAACGCCTTTTCCCTTTTCATACATACTTGCGAGAAAGAACTGTGCAGCCGGCCAATCTTTACGTGCAGCACACTCATACCAGCAGGCTGCTTTTTTTAGATCTTTCTTCACCCTATTTCCATATTCATACTTCAAACCAAGATAGAGACAGGCTCCTTCAACTTTCTTACGACCAGCTTTTTCAAACCACTCTATGGCTTTGCTTGGATCACGATCAACAATTGCAGCCCCATGTTCATAGAGCAGGGCGAGTGCGAATTGCGATTGAGGGTCTCCGGATTTTGCAGCAGCAATCACATCCTCTTCATAACTGATGTCGGAGGCTAAAACCTGGGATGAACACAGGAGAGACAACACAAAACACAAAAAGCCGTTACTCCGTAAAAAGAAAGGAGTAGCGGCTTTTATATTTAAAATTTTCTTTAGCAAACTATTCTATTGGCTCTCCGAAGGCATTAAGAGCCTTAGCGGCATTAACATCAACCGTTACATACATGGTTAATGTGGTGTCGGACAAAGAACTATTTGGTTCGATATTCATCATGCAGGTTTTACTAGGTTTAGTAAATGCCAGAATCACATTCTGACTGGAAACTTCACCAGCTAGTTTCCACTTATGTTTTTTCATAGAGGCGGTTATAAATTCTTTCAAAGAATGCATCTCTACACGCCCTTTATAGTGGATAATGCCGCCCCGAAAAGAATCTGTTCTGATAGACATACTGTTTTTATCGGAGTACTTCATCTCTGAGGGAAGTTCTATATCTTCATAGTTACCGATAGTACTGGCCATGGCTGGAATAGCAGCGCTATTAGATGACTGCATCGTAGTTGTCTGACTCGAACCGGACATACCACAACCAGTAAGAGTAAGAAGCAATAGAGCAACCAAACTTAAAACAACTCCTCTTTGCTGATATTTCCCATTGTCATTCATACTCATTTCTCCATTCCTTCAAGTTTCCGGCACGAAGCCGCATAAAAAACATGTTAAATCATTAGTCTCTTAACTTTTATTATTTCTAATAGATAATTCAGTGACCAGTTTTTGTCGAGTTTTTTTCTATATTATCAAAACTCAAAGCCCAGTCTATTCCAGACCACCTACACACATATATTTAATCTCAAGATATTCTTCAATACCATATTTTGAACCTTCCCTTCCTATCCCAGATTCTTTTATTCCACCAAAAGGTGCCGCTTCGGTTGATATAATGCCTGTATTTACTCCAACCATGCCATACTCGAGAGCTTCGGTTACCCTCCAGCAACGTGCCATATCCCTGCTAAAAAAATAGGAGGCCAATCCATATTCAGAATCATTAGCCATTGCAATGCCCTCACTTTCTTCCTTGAAAACAAAAATTGGAGCGACAGGGCCAAAGGTCTCTTCAGTGGCAATTTTCATTTCTCTGGTAACGTCCATCAGAATAGTAGGTTCGTAAAAATAACCTTTCTCTCCAGACCTCTGTCCACCAGCCAGCAACGTTGCCCCTTTATCGATGGCATCTTTTATCTGATCCTCAACCTTAAGCACAGCATTGAGATCGATTAAAGGCCCCTGGTTCACATCCGAATCAAATCCAGAGCCTACATGCAACTGCTGCTTAACAGCCGCGGTGAATTTCTCTGCAAATTGTTCATACACATCTTCCTGAACAATAAAACGATTGGTACAGACACAGGTCTGGCCAGAGTTTCTGTATTTGGATGAAACTGCATCGATAACTGCTGCGTCAATATCAGCATCATTAAACACGATAAATGGTGCATGCCCGCCAAGCTCTAAAGAGACCTTTTTGACCGTTTCACTGCAGGCAGCCATCAACTGTTTACCAACGGGAGTTGACCCGGTGAAGCTCAGCTTTCTAACTACAGAACTTCCGGTAAACTCTGAACCAATGTCTCGCGCTGATCCTGTAATAACATTAAAAACACCCTTAGGGATGCCTGCACGATGAGCAAGTTCCGCTAAAGCCAATGCTGAAAAAGGTGTTTGAGCTGCTGGCTTCACAATGATTGTACAACCAGCAGCGAGCGCAGGAGCTGCCTTTCTGGTAATCATCGCCGATGGAAAATTCCAAGGAGTAATCGCGGCACAGACTCCAACAGGCTCCTTTAAGACAACTATTCTTTTTCCTTTTTGTGACATTGGAATAGTATCGCCATACACTCGTTTTGCCTCTTCAGCAAACCATTCCACATAGGACGCACCATAAAGAACTTCGCCTTCTGCTTCAGCAAGAGGTTTACCCTGCTCGCTTGTCATGATATAGGCAAGATCCTTTTTATGAGCAATTATAAGATCAAACCATTTTCTGAGGTAATCGGAACGCTCTTTTGCGGTCAATTTTTTCCAAGAAACATAGGCTACAGCTGCATCCTCAATAACATTTTTTGTTTCCAGTGCACCAAGTGAAGGAATCGATCCTAAAACACTCTGATCTGCAGGATTAAGAACATCAATTCTTTTATCTGCAGTGACCCAATTTCCATTCAAATAACAATCCTGCCGAAACAGACCTTCGTCCTGTAACTTCATACTTCACCTCGCTCAGTGCTATTTATGTGACAGAATCGTTATGGATTCGGTCGGAAAATTATCAAAAATCCTGTAAATTCATTCTGGTTTGCTTTTAAAAGCAGTTGTAACTCGACAAGAAAGTACAGGTGGTATAAACTGTTTTCAGCTAAAGACCTTCAAATAATCAGTATACTTTTAATATATCAACAAGCAATGAAGACCTCAGTAAAGATAGAAATCCATAAAGAACCGATCCGATTGAGCCAGTTCCTCAAACTTGCCAATGTTGTGCAGGATGGACTTCATGCGAAAATACGAATCACCGAAGGCGAAGTTAAAGTAAATGGTGAACTTGAAACAAGGCGAGGAAGAAAACTGTTTACAGGTGATCTCGTTCTAATCGATGATACTGTTTTTCAGGTACTGACAAAAGAGCAATAAGTACCACGTTCGGACCTACTCAGGCAAAACAACCAAGTCAGCGTCGATCGAATACAAGGTCACCTCCTGCTCGACCCCCCGAAGTTCCCTAAGCCCTTCTTCTTTTATTGGAAATTTATCCTTCACATCCAGATATACACTATCTGTGATTAAAATTTTTCCAGACTGTGTTAGGGCTGCGAGACGTTGGGCAATATTTACGTCCGTACCTATGACGGTGTAGTCAAGTCTTCTGGAGGAACCAACATTTCCATGAAAAAGCTCTCCCCGACTAATTCCTATGCCCAAGCCAAGTTGCTCAAAAATGGTACATTTTTTTTTCCATTTTCTTCTTAGTTGCTCAAACCCTTGAGAGAGTTCAACAGCTGTACAAACAGCAGCGTTTGAAGGCTCCTCAAGTTCTATAGGTGCACCAAAAGCAACAAGTGCGGCATCACCCATAAATTTATCAAGAGTCCCTTTCCAGGAAAAGGCGACCTCTGCAAACAGATCAAAAAATTCGGTGAGAAATTGCCGGATTTCACTATGAGAGAGGTGCTGAACGGCAAGAGTGAAGTTTCGGATATCGGCAAACAGGACAGTTATCTCTCTCACCCCACCAACTTCCATAATATTATCTCTTGAATTGAGTAGTATTTCGGCGACTTCGGGTGCGACATATTGCTCAAACAGGGCTTTGGTACGAGCATTTTGTTCACGTTCTTCCATGTAGGCAACATTCTCAAGAGCCAGAACTGCCTGATCACAAATAATCGAGAGCAATTCTATATCGGACTGGCTATACACCACATTTTGCGCAGTCTGGCTGACATTCAAAACTCCAAGGACACGCTCCCTGCCAGTAAGAGGAAAAGAAATTGAGGCTGTAATCTCTTCTCGCTTCAGATACTGCGAAAGTGGAGACTGCTCCTGGGTAAGTCGGTTTAAAATAACAGGTTCTCCATGCTTGTAGACCCATCCGGCAATTTTTTCGCCTGATTTAACTGTTACATTAGCAGCAACATCCTTATTAAGTCCCCTTGACGCGACGATATGAAGACTTTCATCCTCCTCAACAAACATCATCAGAGATATTGAAGGTACCTTGATCTGTTGACCAACGACTTCAAGAAGAAATTCGTACACCTCCTGTAGAGAGGTCGCTGAATTGAATTTTTCGCTGAGTTTATACAGGGGAAGTATGGTTTTAAGGCGAGTATTTTCATCACGTAAGGCTGCAATCGCGAGAGTCTCCTGAACAGCCTTCACCAATTCTGCTGCATCAAGCGGCTTCTCAAGGACACCACTCAAACCGCTATTCATGGCAGATACAACCATATCCATATTGGCATGGCCGGAAACAAGTATCCCGATGATCCCGGGATCGGTCTGCCTGATAGTATCAAAGGTCTCAATACCGGTCATCCCGGGAAGCATTGCATCAACAATGCAGAGATCAAACTGATTGCCCATGGCCATTTCAATTGCCTGCTCTCCACTATATGCGCAAAACACTTCGTAACCGATGTCGCCAAGAGCCATACGACTCATATCGGCAATAAATGCTTCGTCATCTACAACAAGGATTTTCTCATGAGCCATATAAGGGGGTACTCGTAGTTCAAATTTTATTAGTATTTCAATATTAAAAGAAGGATATCATATATAAACCTAATTGTTAATAGTACCATCAGCAATAATAGCTTTCAAGCACTAGCAAACTACTTTTTATTTTACTTAAAGTTTATAACGACATGTTAAGTCAAAATCAGATTACAGTATACAACTCAGCCAACATCAGATATTTGAGGCGTAATATGCTGATAAAAAATATGAATCATAAATGAACAGATGTGTCATCCCCGGGAAGACGGGGATCCAGTTTCGTGCGCGAAGGAAGTACTCTTGGGGGGTAACTGTTTACCAGGTAAGCGCAGACTCCACGTTTCAAATTCACCCCCCCCCCTTGCAATCTCACTGCAACATAGAGTATTTAATTATGTGACTCTGGCATACCTGTATCAATACGGATGGATATGAAAACAAAAGCTCCCCTTGCAGAACGAATGCGTCCTCAATCTCTCCAGGAGATTGTGGGACAGGAAGATATCCTTGGCAAAGGTAAACTTCTCGACAGTATGCTGGAATCAGACACTCTTCCCTCCCTGATACTTTGGGGCCCTCCAGGAACAGGAAAAACGACTCTGGCAAGGATTCTTGCACGCTCAACAAGTGCTGATTTTATCTATTTTTCTGCTGTTTTATCAGGTGTCAAAGAAGTACGGAAAATTGTTGAACAGGCAAGAATCTTAAGGGACACTGAGCAGCGTGGAACCATTTTTTTTATCGATGAAATCCATAGATTCAACAAGAGTCAGCAGGACGCTTTTCTCCCCCATGTTGAAAATGGCCTTTTCACCCTAATTGGCGCAACAACCGAAAATCCATCATTTCAGATTATTGCTCCTCTACTATCACGTTGCAGAGTTCTGGTACTCACCTCACTGAGCCAAAAACACCTTGGAGTGATTATTGAAAGAGCACTCATTGATACTGAGAACGGACTGGGCAACAGCAAGCTCTCTCTAAACCCTGAAAGCCACAAGCTTTTAACAAGTATGGCAGATGGTGACGCTAGAAAGGCTCTGAACACTCTTGAAATTTCAGTAAGCATCGCCCACAATCAACAAAAACAGGGTCAGGAAGCAGTCACCATTATCTCAGTGGATCATATCCGTGAAGCAGCTCAGTTATCGGTCCTTAGATACGATAAAGATGGCGATGAGCATTACAATCTTATCTCTGCTCTTCATAAAAGCCTTCGGGATTCCGATCCGGATGGAAGTCTTTACTGGTTGTATAGAATGCTGGAAGCTGGGGAGGATCCCCTTTATATATGCAGACGTCTAATCCGCTTTGCATCGGAGGATATTGGGCTCTCTGATCCGCAGGCACTTATCCACACACTTTCCTGTAGAGATGCGTACCATACTCTTGGTCTTCCCGAAGGCAAGCTTGCTATTGCGCAGGCTGTCAGCTACCTTGCTTCTGCGCCGAAAAGTAATAGTCTTTACAAGGCTGAGTCGGAAGTTTGTAAATGCATTCGTAAAACAGGCAGCCTTGGTGTACCGCTTCACCTGCGAAATGCTCCCACCAAGTTGATGAAAGAAATGAACTACGGGAAGGAATACCAATATGCACATGATTCCGATGGTGCACTTGTTGCGCAGGATCATCTTCCTGAAAAAATTAAAAACAAACAGTTTTTTTTCCCCTCGACCAGAGGCTATGAATCACTGGTCAAAGAACGATTGGAGAAATGGAAACTCATCCTCAAACAGAGAAAACAGAATGCTGAATAGTCATTATTTTTTAATGCTAAGACAACTCGTATCAATTTCATTATTTTTTATTCTGCTTGTAGCTCTATCCCCGGTTACTTCTGCAGCCTTAGAATCGCCTGTTCTTCTGTTTTTCTCTGGCAACATACAGGGAGAGACGGAACCCTGCGGCTGAAAATCTAATCAGCTGGGCGGTCTGCCCAAGAAAATATTTCAGATTAATAATCATAGTGACAAGAGCCATGAAAACAGATTGCTCCTTGATGCGGGAAATCTTCTCTTTAAACGAAAAACTATCCCAGCGGGTCCCTCCCAGGAAAAATTAACCGCGGCAGCCATTATCGATATTCACCAAAGTATAGGATATGATGGTGTTGGGGTTGGTCCTCTTGACCTTGCAGCTGGTTCAGCATTTATTCAGGAAAGCAATAGCGAAGGTTTTCCATGGATTTCTGCAAATGTAAGGGACAAATCCGGTGAACTTCTATTTAAGTCATGGAGAACAAAAGATTTTGAGGAGGCAACAATTGCTATTACGGCTATTACTGCTTCTCCTAAAAGAGGGATAGATGGAATTACAATTCAGCCATGGAGGGAAGCCCTTAGTAAAACACTGAAACAAATTAAAGAAGAGGTAGAGCCTCAATTTATCATTCTCCTCTCTACGCTAAAGAGTTCTGAAAATGAGCGAATTACCACACTCTTTCCTGAAATCAATCTCATTATTGCTGCAGATATGCGCGGTGGCAATATGCCACCAAAAATTTCAGGCAATTGCCTTATTACCCAAACAATCAAACAGGGTAAATATCAGGGCCTGCTTGAAATACTTCTTGGTAAACAACGGGTCTGGGGGCAGGACAGCAGTAAAGTTGTTGCCAATCTTCAGAATAAACTCGGTTCCATTAACTGGCAGTTACGCCGTCTAATTAAAAAGGCTGCGCTTGCTGGAAATGAAGATAAATACTCAAGTAATATCGCTCGTCTGGAGAAAGAAAAAGCTGATTTAGATATGAAAGTTATTGCAGCCAAAGCGACACTGGCTCAGGAAGAAATCACTGGAGTTGTAAGTGATCAGTATATTTTCGATTTTATTGGGCTGAAGAGGAATTCACCAAACGACAAGCCAACAGTTGAACGATTAAAATCACTCAACAATACAATCAAAGAATTGCATAAAAAAAGTAAACAGGGCAAAGAGATGCTCAATAACATTTCCAGGCTGACAAAAGATATGGTGGGTCATGCAGTCTGTGAGACATGCCATGAAGTCCAAGCCGAATTCTGGAAAAATACTGGACATGCTACAGCTTTTGCCACACTTGTTAACAAAAACAAATCATCGGACCTGGCCTGTTTACCATGTCACCTGACTATCCTGCCCCTATCTGAAACTTTCAAATACATCCCGGCTGAGACTTATCTCTCCTACCCAGAAGCATTACAATCCGTCGGATGCGAATCGTGTCACGGAGCTGGCAAACTACATACCATAGAGCCTGAAGAAAATAAGATGCTCCGCACTCCACCGGAAAAGTTGTGTCTTGACTGTCATACCCCGGAACATGATGATAATTTTGAATACCCAACAAAGTTGTCTCGTATATCATGTCCCTCTGAGTAGAACGTATCCAATCAGCCAATTATCTGGACATATACAAATACCTGAGTACCACCCAAACTCAGCTTTTGCTGATATCACGTGTAGGAGTCCCACCCCTGCGGGCGCGACGTGTAAAATCCCTACACTTACAAAAGATAAATCAAATCAACATGTTCTGTTTTCGTTAGTTAGAAGGTGCAAATAAGAAAAGGGTATTCCTGAATTAGATCCAGAAATACCCTTCTATAAACAACTGCCGTAAGCAGTGCTATACTTCAATCATCAATTAGCAACCAAAAGCTTTCTGAAGATCTGGTACGACCTGCTTTTTACGACTCATCATGCCATCAATCCACATAGAAGAAGTAGCAGCATCTATTTTACCACCAAAAGCACCTTCAACGAGGGCTTCGTCGTCGGAAACAACAACAAGCTGAGTTCCTTCTTTTACAACATCGGTGAGCATCAGAAGAACGGTGTGACGTCCGTCAGCCTTAACTTCTTTTGCAGCATTAAGAAGATCTTCACGAATTGCAGCAACTTGATCGAGGGTGGCAAGCTCAAGCTGACCACAACCAACTTTTTTGCCGTTCATATCAAAATCTTTGTAATCACGGAAAAGAAGATCCTTTGCAGGAACACCAGCAACGGAAGACTTAGCCTTCAGCATATCCATGAAAAGTGCTTCAGTATCATCAACACCGGCAGTAACTTTAAGCTCTGCTACAGCAGCCTTATCGTCATCGGTACAGGTGGGGGATTTGAAATTAACAGTATCAGAAAGAATAGCTGAAAGCATTCCGCCAGCAACATCCTTAGGAACTGCAACACCAGCATCTTTGAACATTTTGTTCAATACGGTACCGGTACAACCTACAGGTTCAATACGAACCAGGATAGGATTGTTCGTGGTCACATCACCAACTTTGTGATGATCAACGATGGTTACAACTTCAGCATCGGTGATGCCGGCAGGAGCCTGACCAATATCACTAAAATCTACAAGAGCAACTGTTTTACCAGCAACATCCATCATCTCTTCTGGAGCTGCAAGACCAAACTTCTCAAGAACAACTGTTGACTCAGGATTAAGCTTCTCAAGAGAAGACTGCATACAGGCTTTAGCGTCCTGGCCCTGTGCATTCAAAAGAGCAGCAAGACCAATAGCTGCTGTAACTGAATCGGTATCTGGATTAGAGTGACCTGTTACGAAAATTGTCATTGTGTTACCTCCGTACAAAATTGTATTAAAATATTCCCCATTTCGGGGATCGCTTAACTTCTACTAAATTGTCGGGAACAATAGTGCTTTAGCTGATATGAGTCAAGTGGAAAACTAAACTGTAACCGAAAAATAATGGTATTCAAACAGATGCCTTTGATGGTGACTTTCAGAAGAAGCTACGGTATATTAGCGAGTAAAATTAAATATAAACTTTACTCATAATTGGCATTTTATATGGATCCATCTGAAGAAAAAAAACAGGACAGCACTGAAACTGCCGCTAAAAAATCAAACCTTTTACCTGCAATCCTGGTTGTTCTGTTACTTGTTACCATTGTTGGCATAGGTTTTTATTTCTATTCAGGTTCCAGGCAGGTCAAACCGCCGGTATCTGAGACAATGCCTCCTGCGAACGAAATGGTGGCAAGTAGTGACAAAGAGGCAAAACCTGCCATAGCACCCCCTATTCCACCAGTTAAAGCTGTTTCTGGTGAGGAATCAATCGACCTCACTGCTGAGTCAACTGTAGCGGAAGATGCTATGAAGCAGAAAGGTATCGTTCCTGCCACAGATACTATAGTTGAGCCTATGCAGGCCCCCTCTCCCCCCAAACCTGCGGTTAAGGTAACCCCAAAAATAGAATCGATCTGTGATGCGCCAGCTCTTGGTATCGATCAATTTTACAAGCAACTTGACACTCGATCCTATATGGAGAGTTTTCAATTAAGCAGCAGCGGTAAAGAACATTTCACTGCTCTTATTGAGAAATTACTCTCAAATCCCCCACAGGTCACCCGCGAATCCGACGATCTCTATACGATTTTAAAGAACACCGCTCATTTTTTCAGAGTTTCCGGTAAAGACAATATTCTGATGTTGAAAGGAATACTTGACCATGAAAAGGAAAGTGTGGAAAAAATTCTGGCCGATTACTTTTCACTTATCACTACCCCAGAGTGCAGTACTGTTCCCTATGCAGCAAATATTGACCATGACGCCCTGTATGAATACGCCTGTTTTTTTCTCAATACCATGGGAGGAAGACTCTATCTTTTCAGACGTGATTCCAAATCAAGAATGGTAGTCACCTACTATGCAATACGTCTTGTAGACGAGGCCAATATTCAAAATAATAATCGTCACGGCATTGCACTCAAGCCCCTCATTAGCATGCTTATTTCCGAAATGGAATCTGGCGGTTCGACGCTTAAACGGGGAGATACATATCTTGACATCCTGTACGATCTCAAGGAAAAATACCAGTAAGCCCTTATTTCATTGCCGCCTTATTTGATTTATAAAGCAGATAGAGGTACACTACAAATATACGATATACTATTATTAACCACAGGGATTTCCCCAAACTCTTATTTTTCAGGAGTTGAAGTTTATGATGCAAACTGTCTCACCTTCATACAGTTCGCAGATTTATTCTCAAACCCAAAACAATCGGAGTACTTCCGCCCAGGGTACTGAATCAGAAAAAAAGCAGTCCTCACCGGATGATCCCGTTGCTCTCTCAGGCAAAGGCAGACAACTCTCACAGGAAAGCGCCACCTCATCTCAAAATAGTCCTGCTAAAAAAGGTGACGAGTCTGCTGAATCCAGCACGAAAAAAGCCCCGGCTGGACAGCAAAATCTTAGCGAAGAAGAGTTGCAGCTTATCACAGAGTTACAAAGACGTGACACAGAAGTACGGGCCCATGAACAGGCACACCTTTCAGCAGCTGGCCAATATGCTGCAGGGGGAGCATCGTTTTCCTTCACAACCGGACCCAATGGAAAACGATATGCCGAAAGTGGATCAGTCCCCATAGATGTTTCAAAGGAAAAAACGCCTGAAGCTACCGCCCAGAAAATGCGTATCATTCAACGAGCGGCACTGGCACCTGCGAATCCTTCCGGGGCAGATAGAGGTATTGCAGCTCAGGCAAATGCAAAAGAAGCCCAGGCGATGAAGGAAATTCAGGATTTAAATAGTCTCTCTAACAAAAAAAAGGCTTCTTCTTCCCCTTCAGGTGAGCAAACGCCTGAGACTGAATCACCAAAAGAAAAGGTCTCCAAAGAACAGACTAACTCTCCACAAACCCCCGATTATAGCCGTCGTACAATGGCGTCAGCCTACCAGGCCATTGCCGCCCTTGCCATATAACATTCCCCCTATCCACCAACGACATAAGCCATGAACCAGAAACAATTTAATCATCTGTTTTTCGATTTCCTGAAACACTGCAGCACACCTTTTCAAACCGTAGAACATATCAGTCTTCAGTTAAAAAAAGCTGGTTTTCAACTCCTCTGCGAATCCGAAGAGTGGAAGATTAATGATAACAGCGGATACTATTGTCTTCGCGATGATGGTTCTATCATTGCTTTCAAAACTGCCGCACGTGACTATAGAAGCGTCCCATGGAAAATGACAGGTGCTCATAGTGATAGCCCTTCGCTGCAGATAAAGCCAAATCCCCTTCGAGGTGCCAACTCACTGAATCAACTCTGTGTTGAAGTCTATGGAGGCCCTCTGCTCACCACATGGTTTGACCGCGATCTTGGCATAGCCGGCCGTGTAAGCTTACTGAGTGGTAAGAACACTCTTCTCACCCGTAGCATCGACTTCAAAAGAGCGATGGCCATCATCCCAAGTGTTGCCATCCATCTCGACAGAACTGCCAATAAAGACCACACCGTTGAAAAACAGAAGCAACTCTATCCCTTACTGTTTCAGTCTGTTGACAATGAGATCTCGTTTGAGGATATTCTTTCAAAACAGCTTCAGGATGAATACCCAGATCTGGCAATTGATAGGGTACTAGACTACGACCTCTTCTGTTATGATACCCAGAAACCCGCATTTGTAGGGCTTAACAATGATTTCATCGCAGCATCTCGTCTCGACAACCTGGTAAGTTGCTTTGTGAGCATGCAGGCACTTTTACAGAAAAAGAATAAGGGAAACTGTCTTTTTCTCTGCAGCAACCATGAAGAGATTGGTTCGGCCTCCGTTGCCGGTGCACAGGGAACATTTCTTTTTTCCGTACTCAAACGTTTGCTGAAGTGGGATGATCTTTTCAGCAGACAAATGAACTACTCATATTTTCTGTCACTTGACAATGCTCATGCGGCCCACCCCAATTTTCAAGAGAAACATGACCCGCAACATCTCCCACAACTGAATCAGGGACCGGTCATTAAATATAACTCCAATCAACGATATGCAACCACAAGTAAGTCTGCTGCTCTGTATAAATTTCTTTGCAGTGAGATAGATATCCCTGTTCAATCATTTGTTATGAACAATGACTTAGCCTGCGGATCAACCATTGGTCCCATTGCGGCAACAAAGCTTGGTGTCCAAACAGTTGATATAGGTGTACCAAGTCTTGCAATGCATTCCATTCGTGAAACCACCGGATCCAAAGACCCCTTTATGCTATATCAGACCATATCCCATTTCTTTAATCGTAAAAACCTTCCGCTTTTTAAAAACTAGATGCACAGCTTACGTCTTTTTAGCCTGCTGCTGTATGTTGTATTTACACTCATCAATAATTGTGAACCACTGAATGCGGCTCAGCTTAAAACAAGCCTGAACCGCTATAAAAATGCGGAGGTGAGCTATCAGACACTGAGGAGGCTTTCGCCCTATAACAGCTATATTGATTATTTTTCACAGTTCACATTCTTTAAGAAAAACCACAAGGTGAGTCCGGACTTTATCCGGGCGCTGATTATTGCAGAATCAAGCGTGAAACCTACTGCCATCTCCCCAAAAGGAGCAAAGGGACTTGGACAAATAATGTATTCAACCGGTAAACAGGCCGCAAAAGAGCTCGCTCAGCTGAACTATTCGTTTCGTTATATTAATCCACGAAAACTCAGTCACCTGGAGGAAGAAGATCTCTTTGATCCGGCAGTAAATATACTTCTGACCTGCTATCTTATTTCTAAATATAATTACAAGTTTAATGGAAAGCTGGAGTTAGTGCTATCGGCATGGAATGCAGGCGAATATCATAGTGCATTAAAAAAAGGTCGCCCTGCCCCCTATCAGGAGACACACAACCTTATAGGAAAGATTAACGGATACTACATCGATCTCCTAAGAAAAAGAAAACGTATATCAATACAGGCAAGATAGTAATTCAGGCCACAAGATTAACCTGTTGCACCGTCCCTGTACCACATTTTTCTTCCCCCCCCCCGTTTACTACACCTCACCGAGAGGATCATTCTGAGTGTTGTTTATTGAAAACATGGTTGATGCTGAGCCTAGAGAAATAGCCCCAACACTTTTTTCACCGAGGGCGAAAAGAGTATTATTTCCATCAGCAGCCCTGGTCCAGACGCGTAATTTATCATAAATGATTACTAGACAGAGGCCCAAAAAGCTCAAAGCCGTCATTAATCGTTCCATCCTTATTCCTGTCGAGTGCAAGAAAACTACGACCTGGCTTTAAAAAGGAAATCTGATTTTCCTGGCCATCATAATATTCATCAGCTCCTTGTCTTCAGCAACTGGTTCTTCAACGAAGCTGACTGAGCGACGACTGATAGCCTGCTCTGAAAGGGTTACTTTTGTGGATTTACAAGGGAATGTGCACTCAGTTTTTGAATGTCCATTTGGGGGCCAGAAACCGGATCACCAGTGACACTGGTACGATTATCATCACTAGCCGTCCATATAAGGGATTCTTGAGAGGTATATTTTCGATAAACGATCGTTGAGAACAGAATTGAATAGCAGATTCTGCGATTTGCATGGGAAGCCCTCCATGGCATTCATGAAAAAATGAGGCGGTAATAGGATCATCCATAATCCTTCACCAGCTGAATGGAATCTTATTAAATCGTTTTGTCCTGCAAAAAACTTCAGAAAAAAAGTACTCTTTAGTCATTCTCACTATTGGAAAAAGATATCTTGTACTGTATTCTTAGAGTTGAAGGAGATTTATTGTAATAATGACTGGTATAAAAAAACTATGACCCCTAAAATCGAAAATCGTGAGACTACTCGACTGAACTTTCAGACTGAGGTGATACTTTCAGATAAGAGGCAGGCTCACTATAAAGGAAAGATTGTTAATCTCAGTGCGAGTGGTGCCTTAATAGAGATTGAAGATAACTTGCCATTGGGCGAGAAGTACAGTGTCACCATTAAACTCAAAGGTGATACCAGTAATATACGGATAGAAAGCCTTGTTGCCAGCGTTGTTCGTCATACGCCGTGCTGTGTTGCAGTGCAGTTTGCCGCTCCCATGGAGTGGCTTACAATTTTCTATATCTACAGGCAAAAACTCAAGGGATTACCCCCTAAAAACAAATTGGCCATCGATTAACTAGTCATTGGCTATAAACCAAAAAAGCCCCATATCTCATATTGAGACACGGAGCTTTTAGAGAATATTCTAAAATACAATCTACTTGCTAAGCGAAGCCAGTGATTTTTCCATCTTTGTGTTGATTATCCCATTAATGTGTTCAGCTGTCCAGATGCCATCCTTACGAACGGCTTTAGAAGCATTGCCAAAACTTATACGAACTTTCTGGCTCGAAACAGCATCAAGTGCTTTTTGAATACGTTCCTGTACTTCTTCCTTAGAGAGACCTTCAGCTTCACCAATTGGGCCAAGATCTTTTATCTGTGCCGTAAAATCAGTTATATGCTTTACAAACAGAGGTGCTTCAGCAGCGGAAGCCCACTGAAGACTGAAACGTTCCTCGTTTATACCAACATCTCTTAACACTTTTTTAACCAGTGCATCCACGCCCATCGCATCATAATTACCAACCTGGTAATGGCATTCGCCAAGTTGTCAGCCGCCGGTAAATATGGCATCAGCACCTTCAAGAAATCCTTTTAGCACAAATGAGGGATCCACCCGTCCTGTACACATTACACGTACAGTTCGCAGATTTGGCGGGTACTGAAAACGGGATACCCCGGCTGCATCCGCTGCTGCATAACAACACCAGTTGCAGAGAAACCCAAGAATTTTTGGGTTGAATGAATTATCGGACATGTCTTATTCTCCGTATAGTACTCTTTTACTACAATATAAGTTTAGAATTAAGCTTCTACTTTTTCTTCAGTGACCCTATTACCAAAAGCTTCAATCTGTGATGTCAGCTGTTCATTGGTAAAGCCACCCATTGAGATTGCAAAGGTTGGACAATGAGATGCACAAATTCCACATGCCTTACAGGAAGCTGAAACAGTCTTTGCCTTACGCTTCTTGCCAACTTTTTCCATAATTATTGCGCCATATGGACAGAGGCTGGTACATATTCCACAACCGATACAATCATCCTGATCAACGCTAGAAACAATAGGATCGACGCTGACAAATCCTTTAACAAGTGGAATAGCTGCCTTAGCAGCTGCAGCCTGAGCCTGGACGATGGTTTCTTCAACGGGCTTAGGAGCATGAGCAAGTCCACAAATATAAATACCATCGACTGCTGCTTCAACCGGACGAAGCTTCACATGGGCTTCCAGAAAGAAACCGTTTGAATTGATTGGCAGTTTAAGCATTTTGGACAGTTCATCGGTTCCATCCGGAACAATTCCAACGGAAAGAGCAACCAGATCAGGAGTTATAGTCATCTCTTCCTGCATGATCGAATCAAAAAAGTCTACCTGAACGCTTGTTCCCTTTTTGCTGACAACCGGTCTGTGATCAACTTCATAAGGTATAAAAACAACTCCTTGTTTTCTCGCCTCAAGATATGCATCTTCAGCAAAACCATAGGTACGGATATCACGATAAAGAACAATGACCTGAGAATCGGGATTTAGTTCTTTGATTTTAAGAACGTTCTTCATTGCATGATTACAGCAGACCTTGGAACAGTAGTTCAGATCTTCACCGCGGGATCCGGCACATTGAATCATAACAATAGAGTTCGGAGCACGGTTCTTGGCACGTCCAGCAAGTTTAGTTTCAAGTTCCTGCTGAGTCACAACCTTTTTTGATTTGCCAAGCTGATATAAATCGGGACGATGCTCATGTCCTCCGGTTGCAACTACAATAACGCCATGATCATACGGGGTTTCTTTCTTCAGTTTGGTTTTTCCACTCTCGATTACAGAGCTAAAGTTACCAATAAATCCAGCAGTCTGAGCAAGGGCTGCATCCGTTAGCACGGTGATCTTAGAAGATTTCGTTACCTGTGCGCTTAGGCTTTTCAAAAATGTTCCAACCATATCGCCTGCAAGAGTAGCCTTCAAATTCTTTAAATTACCGCCTATTGATGATGATTTCTCAACCAGAACCGATTCAAACCCCTGATCGGCAAGTGAAAGTGCTGCAGTCATTCCGGCAACACCACCACCAAGGACTAGGGCTTTTGGATTTACGGGAACGGTCTGCTCTGGAAGGGGTTGAATATGAGCCGCTTTGGAAACAGCCATACGAACAAGATCTTTGGATTTCTGGGTGGCAGCTTCCGGTTCATTGGCATGTACCCAGGAACAGTGGTCCCTGATATTTACCATCTCAAAAAGGTTTCTATTCAATCCGGCATCCTTCAGAGTTTCCTGAAAGAGCGGTTCATGAGTTCTTGGGGAGCAAGCTGCGATAACAACCCGGTTTAGCTTTTTATCCTTAATCGTCTGTTTGATCTGTTCTTGAGCATCCTGAGAGCAGGAGTACATATTTTCAGTATAATAGGTAACATTATCCATTTTACCGGCATTGTCGGCGACATCTTGGCAATCAACAACAGAACTGATATTGATGCCACAATGACAGACAAAAACGCCTATACGTACTTCATCATCTTCGGTTACTGCGAGTTCATCGGGATACTCTTTATTGACAGTCCCCTTTCCTCTCTGTTTCTTTAAAATACTCGCAGCAAGAGCTGCGGCACCGGAGGCTTGAGTAGCCGATTCGGGGATATCTTTTGGCCCCTGAAAGGCACCGGCAACAATGATACCTTCTTCGGATGACTGCAGCGGTGCAAATGATTCTGTCTTACAAAAATCATACTTATTAAGTTCAATTTTGGTAATATCAGCAATACCTTGAGCATCTTTTGGAGATTCAAGACCAACGGAAAGTACAACCATATCATGGGAATCAAACTTATGTTGTCCATCAAGTGTGGAGTAGGTAAGTTTTAAATGATTATCCCATGGAGTAACGTCGGCTACCTTTGCACGAACAAATTTAATGCCGATCGCCTCTGCACGCTCACGCGCTGCATCAAAATCTTTCCCCTGGGTACGGATATCCATATAATAAATGGTAATATCAACTTCAGGATCATGCTCTTTGGTTACGAGTGCTTCCTTTATCGCATACATACAGCAGACCGAAGAACAGTAGCCGTTGTCACACCCGAGGTCCCTTGAACCAACGCATTGAATAAACGCCATTGATTTTGGATGACGTCCATCGGAAAAACATTTAATCTCACCAAGAAACGGACCTGAAGCTGTGGTCATCCGCTCATATTCGTATGCGGTGACTATATCGGGATGTTTTCCGTAACTGAATTTTTCAAGTGTTTCTGGAGCAATTTTTCCAAAACCGGGAGAAAGAATTACAGCCCCTACTTTCAAATCACGGGCTTCAGGCTTTTGATTAAAATTAATTGCATGACTCTGGCAGACAGGAACGCAAATCTGACAGGTATCATGTTGTAGATACATACAGGATGATGGATCGATATAATAGGTGGCAGGAACTGCCTGAGCATAATCAATATGGATGGGACGGGTAATAGCCAGTCCTTCATTATATGGATCCACATGATGTTTTGGACAGTACTGAGTACATAAACCACAGGCTGTACAGGCATCAGCATCGATATAACGTGGACGAATATTCAGTTTTGCGGTGAAATCACCTACTTTTCCCTCCAACGCGATAAAATCAGCATTGGTGACCATTTCAATGTTTGGAGACCGACCGGCCTCTACCAGCTTTGGCGCCAGGATTCAGAGTGAACAATCATTGGTCGGAAAGGTCTTGTCCAGCTGGGCCATAACACCACCAACAGCTGGCGCTTTTTCAACCAGATAGACATAATAACCAAGTTCGGTCATATCAAGAGCAGCCTGGATACCGGCGATTCCACCACCAAGTATCATTACCGCTCCTTCTCTCTGTGTAATTGCTTTTCCCATCAGAATCTCCGGGCTAATATTTTTGTGATTTTAATTCTATGAACAGAACGCAGAATAACACCTGCGGAAAATACATTTATCAATCGTTAAAGCTTCTCTATCTTAATAGCACAAACCTTTGCTTCCGGTATTTTACAGTGCGGGTCAAGAGCATCGTTTGTCAACAGGTTTGCAGATGCTTCCTTGTAGTGAAAAGGGATAAAAACTAGTCCTTTATTAACCCTGTCAGTAATTCGAACGGCAAGCTCTATATTCCCTCTACGTGAGGAAGCGCTAACCATCTCTTTATCTGCAAGCTTCAGCTCTTTGGCATCTGCAGGATTCATTTCAACGTAGGCCGCAGGCGCTGCGCCTTCTAAAATATCAGAGCGTCTTGTCATGGTACCGGTATGGTACTGGTAGAGTACCCTTCCGGTTGTTAAGACAAGAGGGTATTCTGCATCTGGGGTTTCTGCAGGGCCATTCCAGGTAATAGCGGAAAGCCATGCTTTTCCCCTGGGGAATACGCCTTTATGGAGTACTGGAGTACCAGGATGATCTTTTTCAGGACAGGGCCAGGCCAGAGATTCATTTTCTATTCGTTCATAGCTTAATCCGGCCATCGCATCCCAGCAGGTGCATATTTCATCAAATATTTCAGATGCAAACGGAGGTACGGCATGAAAAACAGGATCGATTGTACCCTGATGTCTGCCGTTTCTGTTACCAAGCATTCTATTACTCACCATATTGATAATGGAGAGATCATCCCGTGCATCACCTGGAGGCGGTACAGCACGACGTACTCGCTGAACTTTTCTTTCGGTATTAGCAAAGGTACCATCCTTCTCTGCAAAAGATGCCGCAGGAAGAACAACATCAGCTATCTCTGCTGTTTCAGTGAGGAAGATATCCTGAACAACAAGGCAATCGAGTTTTTCAAAGGCTTTTTTGGCATGGGAAGAATTGGGATCACTTAAGACAGGGTTTTCCCCCATAATCCATAAACCAGCAATCGTACCATCCGTCATGGCATCACCCATCTCAGTTGCCATAAGTCCTGGCTTCTCCGTCATGGGAAAATCCCATAAATCAGAGAATTTAGCGCGGGCAGTCTCATCGGTACATTTCTGATACCCGGGAAAAAAGGATGGATTACACCCCATATCACTGGCGCCCTGAACATTGTTCTGGCCACGAAGCGGATTCAGTCCGGCACCATCCTTACCGAGATTCCCAGTAATAATAGCAAGATTGGCTAAGGAACAGACATTGTCAGTTCCTGAAGTGTGCTGGGTTATTCCCATGGTATAATAAATACCAGCTCTCTCACCCTTGGCAAAGGTATGAGCAACTTCTTCAATAATTGATGCTGGAACGTTTGTTATTTCTTCAGCCCATTTTGGAGTACAATCTTTAACCGACGCTTTAAAAACTTCAAAATTTTCTGCACGTTCTGCAATATAATCCTTATCTTCGAGACCATCACGAAGGATAACATGACAGAGCGCATTGATCAGAGCTCCATCTGTTCCAGGCCTTTGCTGCATCCAACTCTCTGCAGAATCACAGAGTTTTATACGACGAGGATCTGCAACGATCAGCTTTGAGCCATTCTTGACGGCTGCAAGCATTCGAAGGCCAATAATCGGATGGGTTTCCGTGGTATTGGATCCTATCACCAGCATAACATCACTATCAAGTATACCATTGATGGTGTTTGTCATTGCGCCTGAACCAAGTACTGTGACCAGACCGGTCACCGTTGGGCTGTGTCAGTATCTGGCACAGTGGTCTATATTATTTGTCCCTATACCTGCTCGGAAAAATTTTTGAAAAGCATAATTTTCTTCTGTTGTACATCGTGCTGAAGAAAGTCCAGCGAGTGCATGCGGGCCCTTTTCACCTACTATACGGGAAAATGATTGCGCCATAAAATCCAGTGCCTCATCCCATTTTACTGGTTCAAGCGGCATTCCTTTCTGCCGTCTGATCAATGGTGTTTTGAGGCGGTCCGGGTGCTGAATAAAATTATGGCCAAATCGCCCTTTTACACAGAGATCACCATAATTAGGGCCAACTAGCGGGTCAGCTGTAATCTCCATCAAAGTATGTCCCTTAACCTTCAGGATCATTTGACAGCCTGTTCCGCAATAGGGACAGGTTGTCTTGACTTCACGAACCTCTTCAGACTGAATGGGAACGATTCGATTGCTTTTATTTAACGCTCCGGTGGAACAGTTTTCGACACACTTACCACATGATACGCAATTTTCCTTAAAATCAATGACAAGCCCTACAGGACGCCCTTTCTCATCAACTGAATCAGCTCTTACTTCAAGGGCATCATATTCACATGATCTTTCACAGCGGCCACAAAATACACATTTATTGGGATCAACGGTAATAGCGCGATGACTTGTATCGATGGGATAAACGGGTTCTTTACCCATGCCTGTTTTATTGATATTAATATTTAATTCAATATCGAGACGTTTGAGATCACAACGTTCAAATGCTGTACATCCGCACTTCAGACAGCGCTCGGCTTCACGCTTAGCCATTTTCTCTGTAAATCCGAGTTTTACCTCATCATAATCCTGAGTAGAAACTTCAGGAGGACGTTCAGGCATTTTCTCTCGAAGATTGATTCCAATTTCATCAAAGTTCTTCAAGGAAACATCATCGAAGGATTTTCCACGGCTAAAGTTAAACCGATTATCCGCAGGATCCTTTTCGCAATCCATAATGTAGGCGTTAATATTGTTTGCTGCACGTCGCGCAGAAACAACTGCCTGAATAACAGATTTAGTACCAGTGGCCGCGTCACCGCCTGCGAAGACACCTTTAACACTAGTCTCTGAACTCCTTGGATTGGCGTAAAAAATCCCACCAGCTTTCATTTTCAACTGCTCTTCAAGTTCGCCACCAGCCATGGTCCCATTTACGGCCATTTGGCCAAGAGAGGAGATAACTGTATCAACACTCAGTGAATTGGTGGAACCTGGAATGGGAAGAATATCACGTTTTCCTTTCTTATCAGGTTCTCCAAGTTTCATTCTGATCAAATCAAGCTTCAATCTGGTATTATCATCGGGAACGGCACAGAGACCGGAGGGAGAGGCCATCAGAAGAAATTGAACACCTTCCTTCTGGGCTTCTTTAACATTACGTTGATTCGCGGGCATTTCAAGTCGTGCTCGGGGATAAACAATTGTTACCTGTTCAACTCCTTCTCTCAAAAGTGAGCGGGCGACTTCCATTGCAATATTATTTCCGCCAATAACGGCTGCCTTTCTACCGAGTTCAAGCTTTCTTCCTTCATTAATCATACGAAGGAAATCTACTGCAGTGTAAACATTTTCTTTATCGGTGCAGGGAACATCAAAGGGAACATCAACGGTTGTGCCTATACCAATAAAGGTGGCATCAAATCCCATATCTTTCAGGTCCTGGAGAGTAAAATCCTTCCCCCACCTCTGGGATAGACGAATATTAATGCCCATACGAAGAATAGTATTTACTTCGTAGTCAACGATTTCCTTGGGTATCTTATAATCAGGGAACCCATAGCGGAGTGCACCACCAAGTTTTGGAGCCGCCTCAAAAATAGTAACCTCATGTCCCTTAAGGGTCAGGAACCATGCGGCAGTAAGCCCGGCTGGGCCGCCACCAATAACGGCTATTCGTTTTCCGGTCGGTTTATCCTTAGAAATTTTCAGATCAATTTCATGGGTCATGCACCAGTCTGCAACAAAGCGTTTCAGATGATTGATAGAGACGGGTTCGTCAATAAGAAGACGACGACATCTGGTCTCACAGAAACGGGGGCAGACACGACCAACTGAGAATGGTACGGGGTTACGTTCCATAACAACCCGCAGCGCTTCTTCGTATTCGCCACGGGCAACATGAGCAATATAGCCCTGTACATTTATCTGACCGGGACAGGTAAGATTACAAGGCGCCTTACAATCTCCGAAATGAGTCTCGGAAATGATTGCAAGTCGTTCCTGTCTGTGGGCGATAATAGTATCGGTTTCCGTCTGGATAGACATTCCATTAAGGGCAAGCGTCTCGCAGGAGCGAACAAGCCCCTCCCGCCCTTCTACTTCAACCACACATATATTACATGGGTTATCCGTAGGCTTATCCTTTACATAACAGAGAGTCGGTATACGTATGTCCGATCGTTTCGCGACATCAAGTATGGTCAGACCTTCTTCTGCAACTATTTCATTGCCATTAATGTTCAGTGTTACTGTGCTCATGAATTGCTTTTACTTAGAAGGTTTCCATTCTTTAAGAAATACTGGGAGATGACCGGCTTCACGTGGTCCAATAATAATATTCCAATCGGGCAGCTCTTCTTCAAGCTCACCTTTAAGCGATGCAAGGTATCCAGGAATAATAATATCGCGATGCTTAACCTTGTCTTCAATTCCACCTTTTTTAACAAACTGGGCAATAAGATCTGCACCAAACTTGCCGGCAGCCCATGCAGTAAGAACTGAGAGTCCTTCAGTATCTTTAATAAGCAACCAGGTTGGAACCTTCGATCCTTCAATCTCACCAGATACAATAAAATAGGTGAGCGAGAAGTTACAGGTAATAACAACTGGAGAATTTTCATCCGGCCCGGTAAGAGGATAGATATCCTCGGCAACAACCATTGGACGCTGAGGATCGGTAAAGAGATTCATCCGTTCTAGGAACAGTGGGAAAATCAGGTCACCCTGAAGATCGCCAAGGACAATAATACCAGCATATTTTGCGATAAGAACCGACGCAACCATGGCTTCCAGCATTGGATCATCGGTGATCTCACACGGAAAGGTAATGGTTGGGAAACCAAGAGGTTTAAACTTGGCTGTTACAGCAGAACGTCTTGCTACCACATTATCTTCAAATGCGGCACGAAGAGTTCTACCGCCTGTATCGATGACCATATCTTTCAGGCCAGCAGCGGTAAGTTTTTCTGCAATCTCAACGCAGTTATCAAGATTTGTTGCTTTCACGCCAACAGGAGCCTTGATGGATTCACCAAGTTTCGCCATATCGTCTGCATTATCAAGTGTAGCACCATAGAGAATGGGTACTCTATCACCGCAGAGCTTAGCCGCGGCTTCAAGACTTGCTACGGAATCACTCATAAGGATAAGGGCAGCACGAGCAGAACCATCGAGGACCTTCTGGGTAAGCGCTACAAAGGATGCCTCATCGTTTTTAGAATCCTTAACAGCAATGAGATCAGCCCGCATGATAACACCAACACGCTCATACTCAAATTTGTTAAAGCGTTCAATACGACCATCGGCATCAGCATCACTCATCTCGGTTGTCACAAGAACCGCAATACCAGTCTGATTTTCAAATCGCTTATCATGGCGGTACATGCAGGTCTCGCCGCCAGCAACGAAGCTGGAATCACCTGATCCGACCTTAATTGTACGAATAGGAGGCGCGGAAGCCTCACTAATGGTCTCCTTGGTCTCATCGGAAACATAAGGACATTCATCAATTTCAACCTGGCCCGCCGCTACTTTCATAGCAAAGGCAAGGCAGGTAGGGATGCTACATTCGCCACAATTTTTCTTGGGCAGCATCTTAAGAATTTGAATACCGGTTAAGGCCATGGTAATTCCTCCAGTTATCTATACAATTGGATGTATGTATAATGTAATAAGTAATTCGTATTATTCGTTTTAGCAGTAAGGCAAATAGTCTAAACAGCAGTTTCCATTTCTAATGCTGGATGGCCTTTTTCTTTAAGGAATTCATAAATCTCTTCCTCTGTGGTTCCCTGCTCTTCAGTGGCGATCATATCAAAGAGTTCTGGCATTCCGATATCGGCACAAACGTCTTTAAGCTTCTCGGCAATTTCTTCTTTAAGCATTTTCGGCAGCCAGACAACTCGTTTGAGTCCTCCCTCAGCCTTAAAAAGCTTTTTAGAGGTCATATAATGCTTACTAACACCCATAAATCCTGGAGTCTGCATACCACCACCAGCCATTCCGGCAAGCGAAGTAAACTTCATTCCGGATGGGGTCATACCAAGGAAGTCACGATTAACTACCATAATGCCATTACAGGTTGGGAGCATGGCGGCAATAGCTTCAAAACAACCACAGGCAGTCATCGGGTTATTCATAAGAGAGTAACAACTTACCTCAGGAACGGCTCCACGTGAGGCCTGATTAACAAATTCGTTAATCCCGGTGTAGTAACCGTTATCTTCATCGGTACACTCACCCTTCTCAATTGGCTGATTAGGACCGGTGGGGTTAATATTAAAGGAAGCCTTACCGTCAAGCCAGTTATAAGCACCGCACATTCCAATTCGTTCGGGAGTAATTACACAGACATGACTAGGAGCAAAGGACTGACACAGAGTACAGGAGTAGAATACATCCTCTGTTTCATCGGTCATTGCACCGAGCCGCAAATCACGCTCGGTATAAACGGCACTGGCAAGGTTTGAAACCATCTTCACACCTTCTTCAGTGGTGAAAAGCTTCACCTGAATTTTATCAACAATGGCACCAAATTCCTGATGCAGTTTTCCATGAAGAACTGTTCCAAGATGTTTGAATGAAAAGCCCTTTTCAACAGCTGCAGTACCAATTCGAAGCCACATGATATTACGCTGGCCCATATGCATAATGCCCTGAATGTAGTTCATCAGATGATGGAACTGACGTTCAAGGATAGGCTCAAAATCTGATTGCATTTCACGTCCTGCAACCTCTACAAGAATTCCAAGCGGCACATTCTGTCCACGTTCAAGATCAGAAATATCAATACCATCAAGAGTAACAAGACCATCTTCGATCTCATCCATCTCCTTGGAGATAAGCACTTCAACACCAGGAGTTCGACCACCGCCACATTCCATAAAGAGATCGTCCTTACGAACACGCTCTCCCTCAAAGGCAGGGCCAAAGGACATTGGAATGTCAATTTTAGTTACGTTTACTTTGAGTCCACGAACTTCAATCGCCTTCTGGACAATTTCATCATGGGGAACATTGGAAACAACATGCTCGTAGGTACAGACACCGGTGGGAAGAATCTCAGGGATATCATAATCGGAAATAGTTGGGAATCCCCAGTTAATGGCGCCTGCAGCGTTCGCATACCATTCATCACTTACCTCACCAAACGCCATTACAAAGGCGAAGGTACGATCTTTGTTGTACTTGAGGTTTCCAGCGTAATCGCCAGGCTTCACGCCACCAAAGGCGAGCGCTACACGACAGGCAAAACCAATTGCGAAAACAGCCGTAGTATATTCACGACCAAATGGCACAAGGCGTGTTCCCCATCCTACCTGCTGCTTCTCTTTCAAGAGCTGATCGGGAAGGCTAATACCGTCGGTCTGGTCATGCATAAAGATATAGAGATTTTTTTCCTGAAGTTCCAACGCTATTTTGGCAGCCATTGCAGGATCTTTAGGAGAACCAAGGATTGCGGCAAAACCGGGTGCAGAGCCATCAACAAACTCAACACCACGCTTACGGAAAATTACATCATCGGCAGCACCGAGCCAAAAATTATCTGCGGTGGGATCTTCCGTGGCAGTATACAAGTTGGGTTCATTCAGATACCTGATTGATTCATACATTTCTTCAGCAAAAAATGTAGCCATTCCAGCATCTAGTGCAGGAGCAAGATAGGGAAGCCAGATATCACCTGTAACAACAGGAGGCATAAGACCACGGCATTCCTGAAAGATATCTTTCATGTCGCCAAGTTTTTCAACTTTTGCCCCAAGCATACTGTAGATAATGGGAAGGTAATAGGCGGTGTTAGGAAAAGAGACTTCCTTGTCTTTCCCAAATTTCTTAACAGCATCTTCATAGCTGCTTTCTGCCATATCTATAATTTTTTGTGCACCGCGAATTGCAGCTGAACAAATTATTTTCGACATATCTTAAACTCCTGTAATAGCTATATTAAACACGATTCTTTCGTTTTAAATGTAATGGGCCGAAAATATCAATCCATAAGACCGGAGATCATAGCATTCGTGAGCGCTATTGCTTTAGGGTGACGCATGATCATCACTTCGCCACCGGCCATAAGCATACAACTTGCGGTGATTGCTTCCATCATAATGCCACGGGTTTCCTGATCACCGATCATATCATCACTTGGAAGCTTGGTCTCCTTAGCTTTCCATACTTCGCAGCCAAGGTTACAGATAATGGGTACCTGTAGTTTTTCATCCTTCTGGGTAAGAGCTGCTATCCGAATACGCTCCATTACAGAATAGGTATATTCGATACCATATCCGAGCGAACCAACGGATGGATCCATCAGGACAGTATCGAGTGAGACACCAAGGTTCTCAAGTAAAATATTCAACTGTTTTGCAAGGTTAACATCAATTGGAGATGCAGCTACAATTGGATGCTGGAAGGCCATTGCTGTGGCACCAATTGTTCTATAGTTGGAGTCTTCCAGTGGGGCAAGACACACTTTTTTATCACCGATTACAGAGGTAATATCTCTTAAGGTTTCGGTGTCTTTGTCTGCATTACCACACCCCCAAACAATCACAGGAACATCAACTGCAGCAATAACATCCGCAGCAGTTTTTGCTGCCTCTGCGGCTGACCTGTTCAGGCCATTAGGATCGGTGGATCCAAGTGTTATCGCAATGGCTTCGGCGCCATAGACTTTGACACATTTTTGAGCCCATGCAACGGGATTATCAAAAACATCACTGAAGTGCTGACTAACAGTTTCTGGCCAATCATCAGGTTTCACATCGGAAACTTCCATCGCGATAAGAGGCTTATTGGGATGAGCTCCCTCAAACAGCTGGAATGGCATGGAGGCAGCGCCACCAATCATTTTTTCATTTCCATCGTTACCCATCTTTACAGGACGAATAACACCTGAATACTTGGTCTCATAACTTGTGGGTACAATCTTTGTTGCTCTATCTGCAAGTGTAGTACTTTCTTTAACAAATGCGCCAACTCCAGTATCAGCAACAGGTGCAGGAGTAGCAACTGTTGCCTCTTCCTTAGCTTTTGCTTCAGCTTCTTCGTTAGCCTTAGCATCTGCATCAGCTTTTGCCTTTGCATCCGCTGCGTCCTTGGCTTTTGCTTCATTTGCAGTTTTAGCTTCTGCTGCTGCCTTTGCATCCGCATCGGCCTTAAGTTTTGCATTCGCATCGGCCTTCACCTTTGCGTCACTTACAGCCTTGGCTTCTGCATCAGCTTTAGTCTTAGCTTCTGCTGCAACTTTTGCCTTCTTTGCAGAGTCATCAACAGCTGACGCGGCAGGTGCCGCAGCAGGAGCAACTGCTGGAGCAGGGGTTGCTGGTGCGACAGCATCAACTTCAGGTTCTTTCCTCAAAATAGCATGGGCACCTGCAAAACTTGACAGGGCTTCAAACTGGTCATCGGTTAAGCCATAAGCCTTTTTCAGTGCGGCCAGACCAAGATTCACAGAATCGAGTGCCATGATCCGTTCTTTTTCATTCATTTCATGCTCTCCTGAATCATCCGCACTCCGTGGCGCGTCATTGGTTATCGTTGTGGTGGCAACACTGCTTGCAGCAACTGTTGTACCTACATTTTTCGTAAGGGTTTTGGCCTCAGCCTTCGCAGCTGCGATAATGTTAGCAGCTTCAGCTTTTGCCTTATCAAGTATTGCATCAGTATCAACGGACTGAACGGTAATCTCTTCATTAACTTCTTCCGTTACTTCTTCTACAGCAGTTTCGGTAATACCTGGACGTGGTAGCAGCCCTGCCCTGGTTAATATTTCAGGAACAGCACTTTCCCACTCAATTGCCATGCAGTGGATACCGGCAACACCTTCAATATCTTTCACCTCATTAATGATGTCAGCACAAATCTGAATGCCTTCATCCTGCTTATCCTTAGCATCCTTCATTCTCTGGATAACGTCATCGGTGACATCCATGCCGGGAACGAATTTTTTCATGTAATTCGCCATCCCCAAGGATTTGGGAGGAGTCACACCGGCAAGTATATAGCATTTTTCATGAAGACCAAGATCACGAACCATTTTCATGAATTCACGAAATCTTTCTACATTATAAATAATTTGGGTCTGAACAAAATCAGCACCGGCTGCAACCTTTTTTCCAAGACGAACTGCGCGATACTCGAAGGGATATGCAAAAGGATTAGCAGCAGCCCCTAAAAACAGCTTAGGCTCATCGCTTTTAATTTCTTCCCCGCACTGGAAAACTTTATCGTCACGCATTCCCTTCATCATGCCAAGCATCTGAATGGAATCCATATCGAACACGCCTTTTGAACCGGGATGATTACCGAATTTCTGGTGATCACCTGTAAGACAGAGCAGATTTTTCAGGCCAAGAGCTGAAGCACCAAGTATATCAGACTGCATACCGATTCTGTTACGATCACGGCAAGTCATCTGGATAACGGGTTCCAGTCCTTCATCTTTTGCAATAAGTCCAGCGGCAATGGATGACATACGAACAATCGCAGTCTGACAGTCAGTTATATTTACCGCATCCACATTTCCTTTCAGCAGCTGCGCTTTTTCGCGTACTACCTCGGGATTTCCATTTTTTGGGGGTCCGAGTTCGCCTGTTACAACGAATGTCCCCTTCTTTAATAGTGTTTCTAGATTACTGCCCGACTTCATCGGCTAGACTCCTTCTGCCAAAACCTGTCTCATTAATAGCAGCCTGATTACCCAGAACTACTACTCGAATTTAAATAGTGGTGTCAGTTAAAGCTTACGGCTTCTGGCCACAACCCATTCCAGGTATTCCCTGACCTGTTGCACCAACATCAAGATCACGACGCATCTCCATATCAAAGAGGACACGATCCTGTTTTTTGTTGATTCCAAGCGCGTCGCGCTTACCGTCGATAGCTTTAATCATTTTTTGAGCAAGCTTAATAGGATCTTCTTCATAGTCCCAGCAGGCGCCATACTCTTCCTTCATGCCATCGGTGACAAAATCATTCATCTCCTTGGATCCGGTTACGGGAAGGTTCTGAAAAATGACATGGGCTCCGGAGCTTACAAAGTATTGGCCAATGGCTACGGCCTTCTCACTCATCCATAGCGGAGCAGTACCACACGCAGGAAGCTCTGAGATATCATCTCCAAGACCACCTTCTTTAACCATTTCAGTAAGTGCAATAAGCAATCTGCTATTATCAACACAAGATCCCACATGAAGAACCGGTGGCATTCCTACGGTCTCACAGACCTCGGCCAGACCTGCTCCGCAGTATTCTGCAGCGGCTTCCGGTCTCATCAATCCGCGACGGCCAAGTGCCTGAGCAGCACAACCGGTGGCGAGAATAAGTACATTATTCTTAAGGAGCTCAACGGCAATCTTAAAGTGGACATCATCACTATATTTGTAATGCTCACAACCGACGATAGCACCAATCCCTTTAATACGGCCATTGATAATATTATCATTCAGTGGACGATAACTTTTACGAAAACGACCGCCAAGCATATAGTTAATGGTTTCATGACTGAAGCCGACAACAATATCAAATTTCTTATCTTTTGGAATATAAAACTCGCCACGTTTTTTATAGTTATTAATGGCATGCGTAAGGATAGCCTTAGCAGAACCAAGAGGGTCAGAATCCTCAAACTGCATATGTATGGCATCGGGCATTTTTGCACGATAATTGGTGGTGATAATATCGGTATGCTTGCCCTTAACAACCTGAGCCACCGACTGCATAACACACTGCACATCAACAACCATTGCCTCAACGGCACCGGTGGCAAGTACCATCTCCTGATTAATAAAGGATCCTGCAACAGAAATCCCTCGACGCATCAAAATTTCATTGCCTGTACAGCAGACACCGGCAAGATTAATTCCTTTTGCTCCGACCTTTTTTGCAAGAGCCATAATCTCTGGGTCTTCAGCTGCCATACAAAGGGATTCAGCAAGAAGCGGCTCATGTCCATGAACTGTCACGTTAACTTCATCTTCCTTCAAAACACCAAGGTCGATCATGGCACGCCTCGGAACCGGTGTACCAAACATAATATCTGTGAGCTCGGTGGAAAGCATGGAGGCTCCCCAGCCATCGGCAAGCGAACAGCGCACAGCCTGCTTCATGATATTTTTGTATTCCTGATCAACACCCATATGGGTACGATGCATGGTTTCAACAACCTCGCGATCAATACCTCTGGGCTCAACTCCCTTTTCTTTCCAGATATCCTGCTGCTTTTGAGGAGCACGTTTAAGCATGGACAGTGTACCGGTCTGCTGCCCAAATTCAGAAAGTGCTTTTTCACCAAGTTCAAGAGCTATCTCATTCTTCTCTCTACCCTCAATCTCTATTCCGAACACCTCGGCCATCGCATGGAGTTTCTCAACATCCTGGATTTCATGAGGGGTGTTTCCTTTGGCGGTCTCAATAAACCCCATAACCATCTCACGGGCATGATCGGTATGAGCTGCGGTTCCAGCAGCAACAGTTCGAGCAAAGTTTCTGGCAACAACGGTAGAAGCTGTTGCTCCACAGATACCTATCATCTGCTCAACACCATCAATAATCTGACAGGGCCCCATATTACAGACACGGCAGCAGGTACCACCTGAGCCAAACAGACAGGCTGAAACACCACGGTCTTCAATACGATCGTAGGCAGTTCGTACCTGTTTTGCCAAATCCTGACTCAGCAGATCTTTAGTTGAAGCACCGGTAATATCGTTGCAAGATGTACATCCACCTTTACTGTTGCTCATCGTTTTCCTCCGGAAATATATGCGTTCGTTCTTTAAATCTTTATTTATTAATTTATATAAGATTGGCGGCCATTTTGGCAGCCTGGACTGTGTTTTTCATCAGCATGGTGATGGTCATCGGACCTACGCCACCTGGAACTGGAGTGATATAGGATGCGACTTCTTTTACTGCGTCAAAATCAACATCACCTGCAAGAATTGCCTTGCCGTTGCTTGCCTTGCCGATACGGTTCACACCAACATCGATAATCACAGCACCATCCTTTACCATATCCGCAGTCACCATCTTCGGAACACCAACTGCTGCAATAATAATATCTGCACGCTTGCAATGGGCAGCCATATCTTTGGTTCGGGTATGACAAAGTGTAATGGTGGCATTCCCGCCATCACGTTTCTGAAGCATCAGATTCGCAATAGGCTTGCCAACGATATTGGATCTTCCGATCACTACAACTTCAGCACCACTGGTTTCAACCCCACTCCTAGTGAGCATCTCAAGAATACCATGTGGAGTACAGGGCAGAAAGCACTGCTCACCGAGAACCATCTTCCCAACATTAACGGGATGAAAACCATCCACATCCTTACCTGGGTCAATGGTAGTGAGAATATTTGCTTCGTTAATATGTTTCGGCAAGGGAAGCTGAACAAGGATACCGTTTATTTTGGGATCGTTGTTACATTTTTCAACAAGCTTAAGCAAGTCAGCTTCACTTGTCTCAGGATCGAGTGTCACCTGCTCCGAGTGAATACCAAGTGCGTGGGCAGTCTTATTTTTGGCAGCAACATATGATTGAGAGGCTGGATCTTCACCAACAAGAATAGTCACAAGACCGGGAACGATATTATGTTTTTCTTTCAGCTCTGTAACTTCTTTATTCAACTCCTCTCGAATATCCTTTGCTATCTCGATACCGCTTATAAGCTTTGCCGTCATTAATATTTCCTCAATTATTTCTGATGAACGAACCCCTTCTGCAACAGGTTCGCCTCATCGGTTAGTTGGATGTGGGACAAACTGTTCTCGAGTCCTTTTACGCAATAAACAGTATTAAAATTACAGGAAGACTAGAGAAAAAATTCTATTAAAATAATATGTACCACTAAGACAATCAGGGGTAATGAAAGGCTTAAATTAATAGATTTTTCAATTTTTTTCAAGATGCATATCAATTTTTTTTAACATTCATTCACTTTTTTTTGATAAACCAATTAAAAAAAACGCTGGTAGCCATGAAAGAGCTTGCTGGTTCACTTGTAAAACAACGCAGTTTCAGTAATTAGGGCAATTAAGGGGCTATTACAAAGGAAGGAAAAACGGAGCGGTCTTCAAGGAAGAGAGAGGTGGAAATGTTCTAAAAAAGAGTATGGCTGCCGTCATTTGAGATGATCGGCAGCCACATTTCATACAAAATTCTTACATAGCAACAATGGGAAGATATTCCGGATCCCAACGCATTTTACGCAGCAATTCACCCATGCGCGCCTCATCCTCTTCATGCTGAAATGTTGAGAAAACACAGGGTCTACTCACACCATGCTCAACGGCTGCCATAGCAACGGCAAGTGCGACCTTACTGCTCACATCTTTCAAGGTATTCACAGCAGGAACAAGACAACCTTCCTCCATTTCAGCCTTAGAGACACATGATGAAACAGCATGAGCCGCTGCAGTAAAGAACTGAGGCAACACCTCTCGTGCTCCGGAACCAAGGACACCAAGCCCAACACCAGGAAAAACAAAAACATTGTTACACTGACCAATCTTATGGGTTGTGCCATTATGAACCACAGGATCAAAAGGACTACCCGTTGCCACAAGCGCCTGCCCATTGGTCCAGCGATAAATGTCCTCCGGTAAAGCTTCAGTCATTGAAGTTGGATTTGAAAGTGGCATGATGACAGGTCTGTCAGTATTCTGGCCGACTGCTTCCACAACCTCCTGAGTAAAACATCCACCCTGGCCTGATGTACCGATCAAGACAGTAACTTTTGCATGCTTAACCGCCTCCAGCAGATTCTGATTTGCACCATCTTTGAGCCATGTAAACTTCTCTTTATCCTTGGCAAATTTGAGTTTGTACTCTTCTATATCACGATCACTGGTTACAACACCTCTTGAATCGAGGGTGAAAATTCTATCTTTTGCCTCTTCTTCAGTCAGCCCAGCCGCAACAAGAGCAACACCAATCTGTTCTGCTACACCAACACCTCCAGCTCCTGCACCATGGATGAGGAAAACCTGATCCTGCAATTTTTCAAGCTTGATGCGCATGGATGTAAGAATCGCGGCAAGAGTAATAGCGCCTGTCCCCTGAATATCATCATTAAAAGAGATCAAATCGTGAAGGTAGGAATCTCGAATGGCAAAGGCATTTTGTTTTGAAAAATCCTCCCACTGACAGAGAGCATTTGGAAATACATTTCTGAATGCATGAGCAAACCGTCCTACAAATTCAAGATACTCATCACCTACTATACGGTGATGGCGCCAGCCAAGATAATCATTATCTTCGAGCAGAGCTTCGTTGTTGGTACCAACATCGAGCGATATTGGCAGACAATGCCAGGGCGCGACACCGGCTCCCTGAGTGTAGAGCATAAGCTTCCCAAGACAAATAGCGATACCACCAGCTCCCTGATCACCTATTCCCAAAATACCCTGGTTATCGGTAACCACAGCCACCCTGATATCACGATGTAGATAGCGACGCAGGATATCTTCTGCCTGATCAATATTTCCAGGATAAAAATGAAGGCCGTTAGCTTGCCGGAACATGGACGAGTACTTCTGAACGGCAAGTCCAACAGTTGGCGTATAGATAATCCCCATCAAGTTCTCGATATCACTCTTTATTAATGCGTGAGCCAATGCAACATTTCTATCAAAAAGAGAGCGAAGATAGATAAATTTTTCTATGGGTTTTTCTTTTGATTTCACCTTTATCTGTGAATTTTCAACCTGATGTTCAAGACTCCTGACAGCTGGAGGGAGGGCCGCTTCAAGACCTAACCGTTTTCTTTCAGCCAGATTAAAAGCTGTCCCCTTGTTCACATAACTGATATTATGAACACTTGCGCCACTGGCATACACCAATATTTCTCTGGTGTTGCCATATTCGTCATACTTAAAACCATATTGATTCTCAGACATTTTCCTTGCTCCTGGGCATTTTTGCCACATTGGGAAATTGACTTTTAGCTTGCAATCCTCCATAATATGCCACCATGACACACTGGAAAGACATCCTGCAAAACTCTGTTAATAGCCCCTCAGAACTTGCACGCCATTTTGATTTTGATTGTAGCGCATTAGAAGCCACAAACGCAAGCTTTCCGATGCGAATAAATCCATATTATTTGGGCCTGATCCGCACCGAAAATGACGCCATCTGGAAGCAGGCTGTTCCAAGTCCTCTTGAGATCAATGATTCCATATGTATACCCGATCCACTGGCCGAAGAAGACCTCAGTCCGGTACCGAATCTGGTCCACAAATACCCTGACAGAGTCTTGCTTTTAGTAGCAAATGAATGTGCCATGTATTGCAGATTTTGTACCCGCAAAAGAAAAGTGGGAACAGCTAAAATGGTGATCTGTGAAAAAACGCTTGAAGCTGGGATACAATATATAAGAGAGAACACAGAAATCAGAGAAGTTCTTATTTCCGGCGGTGATCCGTTGATGCTATCGGACAAAAAACTCGACTCCATACTTGGCCGTATCCGTAGCATCCCAACGGTTGAAGTAATCAGGATTGGTACACGTATCCCCTGTACCCTTCCAATGCGCGTCACAACAGAATTAGCAGCAATGCTTGCAAAACATCACCCGCTTTACATCAACACCCACTTCAACCACCCGGCGGAGCTCACCCCGGAGGCAGAACTTGCCTGCACACGTCTTGCAAACGCTGGTATCCCTCTTGGTTGCCAGACCGTTCTCTTAAGGGGAGTAAATGATAGTTCTGCTATTCTCAAGAAACTCTTTCTTGGTCTTCTTCGCATGCGGGTAAAACCCTACTACCTGTTTCAAGGTGACTTAACTAAAGGAACAAATCACTTTCGGACTCATTCCAGCGAAGGAATTGGCATAATGCGTGAATTGATAGGAAATATTTCCGGTATGGCAATTCCAACGCTTGCACTCGATGGACCTGGAGGAAAGGGGAAAATCCCACTTACTCCAAATTATATTCTCAGCAGCGACAAGGAACTTCTCTTTACTAATTACCGCGGACAGTTCTGTTCCTATCCGGAAAATGGTGATCCACTATAATTTTTTTTTTACTCTCCTTGATATTCTCCCCATTAAAAAGATATACTTTTTTTACTGTTAGAAAAATCGTAACTTCAACGAGGGCAACTCATTACCCTTAACTCTGAACGCGCCCCGAAGGAAGTACTCTTGGGGTATAACTTTTTAGCAGGTAAGCGAAGACTCCGGGTAAGCGTAGACTCCGGGTAAGCGTAGACTCCGGGTAAGCGTAGACTCCGGGTAAGCGCAGACTCCATGCTTCAAATTCATTTATTTTGGGCTCCGAAGCATACTAATTGCTATTGGAGGAGGCTAAAATGGACATAGTTGGAGTACCGCTGAATAATTACGAAAATTATATCTTCTCAAGTTAACCAAGACAACAAAGATAAGGATTGATCATGGACAAGGAACAGACTCTTCAAGCGATACTCAGTTCAGACGAGCTCCCCACGCTGCCAACAGTTGCCTCTGAAATCATTACACTCACGGCACGTGAAGATACCACTCTAGCCGACATTGCCAGTCTGATTTCCAAAGACACCGCACTTTCTGCAAAAATCCTGAAGGTTTCAAACTCAGCTTTTTATAGTTTTGCCCAGCAGATAAGTTCGATTAATCAGGCAGTATCAATCCTTGGGATTAACGCTGTTCGTAGCCTGGTTCTTTCTTTTTCATTTCTCAGTATAAAAAGCAACAACAAAAAGGTTCATTTTAACTTCGAAAAATTCTGGAAAAATTCGCTAGCTTGTGCAGTTGCCTCCAAACTCATTCTTGAACGAGTTGAGGGAGCCGACACCGAAGAAATTTTCATCTGTGGCTTACTGCAGAATCTCGGTGAACTGATAGTTGCCAGAACATTTCCTGAGGAGTACGAAAAGGTACTAGCAAAAATAAGTGAAGAACAATATGACGCCCTGAATGCGGAGGAAGATACCTTTGGTATTACCCATGCCAGCATTGGCTACGAAGTCGCAAAAAACTGGGGTTTCCCGGAAGTACTCCTACTCCCAATCCTCTACCACCACGATCCTCTTCATTACAAGGGAGGTGTGGAAAAAATTGAAGTCACCTGCAAGGCATCCTACCTTTCTGACCTTTTGATCTCTATTCTGTATTCCGACAAACCACAGGAATTCCACAAACGATTTCGCAAAGAGGCTAAAAACCTGCTTGGGCTAAAAAATGAGGATCTTGAGCATATATTAAGCGAAGTTCACACGCAGGTCGATCAGGCTGGTGAGTATTTTGGACTACGAATTAAAAACACAAAATCAATTCAGGAGATTCTCCAGGAAGCTAATATCCGTCTCAGTCTGATTAACCTTGATTTTGACCAGATGAATCAAGAACTTATCAAAGCAAAAATCATGCTTGAGAATTTAACCACTGAGCTGAAAGAAAAAAATACAATCCTTGGAAACCTTGCCAATATCGACGGTTTGACCGAGATTTACAATCATCGTTATTTCCAAAACAGTCTCGATAATGAAATAGATCGCTCCCTTCGTAATGAAACAGAAATTTCATTGCTCCTCATTGATATCGATAAATTCAAAAACTTTAACGATACCTACGGTCATCAGGTGGGTGATTTTATCCTTAAGGAATTTAGTGCCATTCTCAAAAAAGAAATCCGTAAATACGACATATTAGCTCGATATGGCGGCGAAGAGTTCACAGTTATCCTGCCAGAGACCTCTGCAGATGAAGCATATACCGTTGCAGAAAAACTGCGGACAACCGTTGATGATTATGTTTTCAGAGATCCTCAGACAAATTACCATATTACCGCAAGTTTTGGTATTACCACGGCGAAACCGGTTACCGATGATGACTTCACCAAAGGTGATTTTATCAAGGAGGCAGATACTGCACTCTATGAAGCAAAAGAGGCAGGAAGAAACAGAGTTGCCCTTTTTTCACAAAAGAAAAAATGGTATAAATTTTAATCTGTGCTAACCTAGTGGAGAGAAGAAGCCTAACAATGAAATATGTTCCACCAGATTCCTCACAAACAGACACCACACACATGACTCAAACGACCTTTAATTACCGTTTTGACTTCCCAGACGGCAGTAAAAAACGCTTTCTTATTTCTATCGACCCAGACACCCTTGAGTATAAGCCCTCGAAAAACACCCCACCAGACTGGGCCCTTCTTGGGATTGCCCGTTGCAATTGCTGCCAGCTTGAGCTTTCAACAAACGATTTTTGCCCGCTTGCTGCAAATATTGCTGACCTGGTCTTTGCCTTTAGAGATACAGCTTCCCACAAATCCTGTCTTGTATCTTGTATTTCAGCTGCCAGAACCTGCAGTAAGGATACAACTGTCCAGGAAGGACTGGCCTCGATCATGGGAATTATCATGGCTACCAGCGGTTGCCCTTCCATGGAGATACTCAAACCGATGGCCTGTTACCACCTGCCCTTTGCCACCGTTGAAGAATCAATGTACCGCTCCGTATCAGCCTACCTGCTCCGCCAATATTTCTCCCATCAAAAAGGAGAAAATTGTGACTTCTTTATGCACCGCATCCAGGAATACTATAGTGAAGTCCAACAGGTAAACGAGGGTATCTTAAAACGAATCAATATGACATCTGAGATGGATGCTGATAAGAATGCCATCGTCACCCTGAATGCACTAGCCCAAATTTTAGTGATGGAAGTTGATGAAGACTTGGACTCCTTAAAGCGTCTTTTTATCTAAAAGTCTATTCATCCAAAACAAAAGGCGTTCCAAGGCTGCAGTTTTGTTTATTCTGATCCATTCGCAATAGCCTTACTATGCGAGTGATCAGAACAAGCAAAAATGTGGCCTTGGAGCGCCTTTTTACATCATAGATTCTGGATCTACATCAATTACTATTCTAATATCACCCTTTGCCAAACTGGAATTCTTCTCAACAAGCTTGCTACAAATATCATGTAAACGACTAGCATCAGCAGCCTTCAACAACACCTGCCACCGGTAACGATCACGAATCCTATCTATTGGTGATGGAGCAGGCCCCAGAATCTCCACTCCCTTTGCCCCCCCATCCCGGCATAAAGACGCCACCTGAGTAGAAACACTTTGGACCTGTCCTTCATTGCTCCCTGAGATTCTCAGATTGACCATACGCAAAAATGGAGGAAACATCGGATTTGCACGAATATCCATCTCCTTTCCATAGAGTTTTTCATAATCATGGGCCTGAGCAAGTCGAATTGCATAATGTTCAGGTCGCAGGGTCTGTACAATAACTCTTCCAGGAAACTCCCCTCTCCCAGCCCGCCCTGTAACCTGCGATAAAAGCTGATAGGTTCGCTCAGCCCCGCGATAATCAGGCATACTGAGACCACCATCTGCCCAGATAACACCAACAAGTGTTACATGTGGAAAATCATGCCCCTTTGCTATCATCTGAGTGCCGATCAGGATATCAATTTCACGCTGATGCATTTTCCTGAGCAGTGCCATAAATTTTTTCCTGTCCTGCGCAGTATCAGAGTCTATACGGGCCACTCTGGCTTCTGGAAAATTCTCAGTTATTTCTGTCTCAATACGTTCAGTACCGTATCCAACTGGAGTAAGATTAGTAGAATTGCACTCACTGCAGATAATGTTTTCCTGAACCGTATAGCCGCAATAGTGACAAATGAGTTGGGCTCGTTTTTTATGATAGGTCAAAGATACATGACAGTGAAGGCACTTAACAGGTTCTCCACAGTCACCGCAAAGATACACCGAAGAAAAACCACGACGATTCAATAGCAGGATGGACTGTTTTCCCTGTTCGAGATTAAGGGAAAGCTCCTTGTGCAGTTTCTTGCCAATCGCTTCCTGATAGTTCTTTTCTTTTTTATCTCGAAGATCAACAATTGACACGGTTGGCAAGGGCCTGTTTTCCACACGTTTAGTCATACTAAGCAGGACAAACTTGCCATTCTGAGCGTTTGCAAAACTTGTTATTGTAGGCGTTCCTGAACCCAGCAGCACCACAGCTTTGTTATAACGCGCTCTTAGTACAGCTAAATCTCGTCCATGATATCGCAGGCCGTCCGTCTGCTTATAAGCGCCATCATGCTCCTCATCAACGACTATTAGCCCCGGGTCTCCCAATGGAGCAAAAACGGCTGAACGAGCACCAATGACGATCTTTGCCTCACCACTCGCGGCAAGACTCCATTGATCAAATCGTTCACCAGGGCTGAGCCCAGAATGAAGAAGCACCACCTGATCTCCGAATCGTGACACAAAATGTGCTTCAAGCTGCGTGGCAAGTGCAATTTCGGGAACAAGCACCAGAACGTCGCGACCAAGCGCCAGCGTTTTTTCTGCCGCTCGCAAATACACCTCAGTTTTTCCACACCCAGTGACCCCATGAAGTAAAAAAGGGGTAAATGATCCTTCTTCAAGAGCTGGGATAATTTGCGACAACACCTCGTTCTGCTGGTCACTTAATTTTTCAGGCTTTGGGAAATGAACAAGTGTTTCTCCAAAGGGATTACGATAGATACGTCGCTTTTCTGAGCAGACAAAGGAGATCTTCTCTAACTCCCCTAGTGCCTTCGATGCTCCACTGTACAGTCGTCGCAAGTCCTTTGCTGCAACACTCTCCCCACCTTGTTCTATTGAAAGTTTTTTGAGGAGAACGAGAGCTCGCAACATAGGGACAGTTAGAGTTTTCCCATTAATTTGCTGCTTCACAACATCCCTGATGACATCTTTTCCTGGGTCCGCCATAAGAGATGCTGGCAGGTCAAAAGACGCTGTCAGGCAGTAGCACAGTTCACGTTTTTCACGCATTTTAACCGTATCGAGAACATCCTCAATCAGGACATAATTCTTCTTTACAAGCTCTTTTATAACCCCGCGAAACGTTCTATCGGCTAATATTTTTTTACTGGCAGCTGCAGTTAATTTTGTAGTATTTATTAGGGAGGAGAACCATTCCGGTTCTTGTACTTTACTACTTGGCCATTCAAGAAGAGAAACATCAACATCAGGAGCAAGCTGAAGTATTTTTCTGTTCCGAGGGCTAAGCCCACCGGGTAGAGCCGTTTTTACCACGTCCCCTATTGGGTGATGATAATACTCAGCAATCCACCTGAAAAAAGGAATCAGATTACGTGGAAAGAGTGCTCTATGTTGCTCGTCAAGAAAATGCAGTACGGGGAGAATTCTATAGCTAACTTCCTCTTCGGGAAGAAGTGCCAGCACATATCCGGTAAGCTTTTGCCTACCCAAACGAACAAGTACCCTTCTGCCAATAGGGTCACCATCCAAATCTGGGTCAAATGAATAGGAGAATGTCTGAAACAATGGAGCAGCAACAGCTACTTCTATTCTGTTCATGCTTCTGCCATCCTCTCCTTTTGCATCTTGGCCCAATTTTGATCCTCTGAATGTTTTTCCTAATATCTTTTTAACGAGAATTACCTACCCACCGTGGGGGTAGTTAAGATAACAGAGAACAAAGTAAGTCGCTATTGATCATATGTGATTTTCAGAACAGGTGTTGAGTCAGTAGTGTCCGGTTAGGATTTTGCATGTTTTAAAACAATGAAATCTTCTCAAAACAAAGGTGTTTTTTTTCTTGACAAATAAATAATTTTTCGCGGTCGACCTCCTTAAAAAGACTATCTTTTAAGGAGGTTACTATGGAATTTGTAAAATATCGATCACGTCGATACGCAGTACCAGGACAAAAACGAT